>JGI20156J14371_10000658_pt1 | contig 29769 bp, 19 predicted proteins | sample COG_06_FD_14371 | JGI IMG/M metagenome (IMG submission 14371)
GGTAGTTCAGCTGGTTAGAATACCTGCCTGTCACGCAGGGGGTCGCGGGTTCGAGTCCCGTCCAGACCGCTCTAAAACGCTAAAAGTCCTAGCATCTGCTAGGACTTTTTTTATTGCCTTTTCTGAAATAAAAATTTTCTTTAATTTTAAGCGTATTTTTATATTAGAAAGTGTTTAATTCTTTAAAAAATTTTATCCAATGATTTGGAATTTGAAAGGACAGAACAAAAATAAATTATTGAAATGGGGCTTTGGTTTTTTATGCCTTTTCCTGTTCAATGTACTTGTTGAATCCATTGTGCTCCCTGCACTTGATTTAGACAACAGTCCGAAGAATGACCTTTATTTTCAAGCATGGTGGGTTTGTGTTTTTTTGTGGTTGTTTTTTGGTCTGCGTTTTTTGAAATGGCGTCAAAAAAACAAACTTCCTGAACGATAACTAAAACCGATACTTAGCAAAGAGCTCATATCCAGTTCTTGGTCTATTGCTGTTATCACCTACTCCAAAGTCGGTAGCATAGCCAATGTCAATACCCATTTTCAGTTTGAGCATAAACATTACATAGGAGTAATCAATACTTTTGTATCCCATACCTATTTCAAAAACATTTTTAAAACTAAAGTTTCCTCCAATACTCATTTGGTTGGTAGTTCCCGGGATTATTTTTGAAGTAATATAAGGGCGAAGTGAGGAGTCAAAGAAGCCAAGGTCTATGGTATAACCTGCAGCCATATAAAGGGTTGGATTTTGGTTTTGAATGAATGAACTATCATCTATAAACTTTTCTGGATTCAGATCGCGAAAAACAAAACCACAATACTTGGTTGCTCTATATAAACAGCTATTCATATACCAGATTTTTTACCTTAAAAGCTATTAGGAGCTGAAAACAGCTGTGTTGCTGCTTGACCATTATGCCATTGCTTCTTTAGTGTGGGTTTTGGTTTTTCTGTATTTTTTATGAATAGGATGGATCAAGTTGAATCCATTACTGATATTTGGAAATAAAAAAAACCCACTTGAATAAGTGGGGTTAACGTTGTGGGCGCTGAGGGATTCGAACCCCCGACCCCTTGGGTGTAAACCAAGTGCTCTGAACCAACTGAGCTAAGCGCCCTTGCGGGGTGCAAATATAGAATAGTTTATCTTGTTTACAAAGAGTTTTTTTAAAGAATTTCGGCAACAACAAAAGTACTTCCGCCTACATAAATAAAATCACTATTATCTGCATTCTTAGCTGCTGATTTATAGGCCAAATCCACACTGTTAAAGACTTCTGCAATCAGGGTGTATTTTTCGGCTAGTTTCATTAAAACAGAAACTTCTTCTGCCCTACCCATGTTGGGGGCACAAAAATAATATGAAGCATCTCGTGGAAGTTGGCTGAAAATTAATTCTAAATCCTTATCCTTAACAAAACCCAGAACCAAATGAAGTTTATCGTAGGGCGTTTGTTTGATTTGCTCGAATACATAAGCAAATCCAGCAGCATTGTGCGTTACATCGGCAACAACCAAAGGATTGTTGTCTAAGATTTGCCAACGCCCTTGTAAATGAGTATTAGAAACTACCTTTTGCAGTCCTAATCGAATATGCGCTTCATTCAATTGATCTAAGTTGAGCGTTTGCAATGCTACTAATGTTGTCTGAATATTTTTCTTTTGATAGAGACCCGTTAAATCTGTTGGAAACGGTTTAACCTCAACAGCATCTGCCCAAATAATTGGAGCCGTTAAATTGCTTGCAGTTGCTTTAAAAATAGCGGTGGTTTCTTCTTGGGTTTCCCCTATAACTACGGGAATGGTTTTTTTAATAATCCCAGCTTTCTCTCCAGCAATTGCTTCTAGTGTATCTCCTAAAAATTGTATGTGATCAAATCCAATATTGGTTATGACAGCTAATACAGGGCTGATGATGTTGGTTGCGTCTAACCTCCCCCCTAAGCCAACCTCAACAATGGCAAAATCGATTTGTTGCTCTTTGAAATAGGCAAATGACATTCCAACTGTAAGCTCAAAGAAAGAAAGTTGAGCCTCAAGAAAATAGTCCTTATGCTCTTGAACAAATGAAACGACAAAGGTGGTTTCAATTGCGATACCGTTGATGCGTATGCGTTCAGAAAAATCTTTTAAATGGGGAGAAGTATACAAACCTACTGTATATCCAGCTTCCATCAGTACCGATGTAATCATGTGGGCAGTAGATCCTTTCCCATTAGTCCCTGCAACATGAACAGAAGAAAACGCTTGATGAGGATTCCCTAAATAGGCCATAAAGGCTTGCATTTTCTCCAAGCCAGGCTTATAGGCTGAAGCGCCTTGTCGCTGATACATGGGCAATTGCTTATAGAGCCAAGCTCGAACATCCTCGTATGTATCCAAAATTATTCGCCTAATTTAAAGTTAACAACAACAAAGCCAAGCTGTTTACTCGGTGCATTAGGATCAGAAAACCACTTGTGTAAAAAGGCTGTTTTCTTGGCGGGTTCTAGTAAACAAGGATGGGAGTTCGTGGTACCTTTTACCCCCGGTTCTGCTGTAACTACATTTCCGTTTTTATCAACTGTAATACGGACTACAACAACACCTTCTTGATTGCATTCTTGGGTTACTGATCCTTGGTTCTGAAGGCTTCTTCCATTCAATCCAAAGCCGCTTCCTTTCCCACCGAGTCCTGCAGTACCATAGTAACTACTGGCATACGGACTTCCTTCAACCTTGCCTTTATCTCCAGGGGCCTGATCGTCTCCCTCACCCTCCTGAGTTTCCCCAGACTTATCAGGAGCTTTCAATAAATTCGAGAGTACTTGCTTGGTGGATTTTGAAACCGTTGGTTTGGGAGGTTCTACTTTTTTGACCTCTTCCTGCACCTCTTTAGGCGGAGTTTTTTTTTCTTCTACTTTGGGTTTTGGAGTGGTGTTTGTCTCCTTTTTCACAACAGGAACAGAAGGCTCTTTTTGGGTTGCTACTTTTGGGGTTTGTATTGCTGCTGCTTTTGGTGTTGCCCTCGGAGTTTCAGTCTTGGGCTGTACTTTTTGTTGCTCCACTTGTTTGGGCGGAAGTTTCGGCTGCGTATTTCCTTGTCCTTGGTTTGATGTCCCAAAGTTCACTTCCATTCCATAGGAAATGGGTGGATCAAAATACGAAAGGCCTATCCACGAAAAAAATAGTAAGAGCAACAGCGTAATCATACTCGTGAGTAGCGCTGACTTTTTTTTATGTGGTGTGTTAAGAAAACCCATGATCAAATATTATTGTGCATCGACAGCTAAAACGATTTTAATTGAATTCTGATTGGCTATCCCCATTACATAAACTACTTCTTCAATAGGGACGTTTTGCTCTGCACGTAGAACAATTACTCTAGAGTCTGAAGTACTTAAGATGCTCAGTAGTTGGGCTTGCAAACTGCTTTTGGCAACTAATCTATCGTCGATATAAAAACGCTTACTCTTATTGATAGTCACCGTAATGGCGCTTCTGTTTTCCGTTTTCCCTTTGGCTTGTGGCAATTTAACCTCAATCGTATCAAGTTGTTTGGTCAGCGTAGAAGCAATCATAAAAAAGATGAGCAACAAAAACACAATATCCGTCATAGACGACATATTGAATTCGGGGGTTATTTTATTTCTTCCTTTGAGATTCATTAGGCAGCAGGTTCATTAAGTAAATCTAAAAACTCAAAAGAAATGGCTTCCATTTGATACACAACCTTAGAGGTTTTTGCAACCAAATGATTGAACGTTATGTATCCAATAATTCCAACAATCAATCCCGCTACCGTAGTCGTCATTGCTGTGTACAAGCCATCAGACAATAACTTCATGTCTATATTTCCACCAGCATTCGAAATTTCAAAAATCGATAAAATCATTCCGATTACGGTTCCTAAAAATCCCAGCATGGGCGCAGCTCCAGCAATGGTTGCCAGCACGCTTACGTTTCTTTCTAGCTTATACACTTCTAAACGTCCTGCATTTTCAATGGTGGTATTGATGTCTTCTAGGGGCTTTCCAATTCTGGTTATTCCTTTAGCAATCAAACGGGCAACAGGAACATCTTCTTTCAAACACAAGGCTTGAGCGGTTTCAATTTTACCTTGGGAAACAAACAACCGGATTTGATCCATAAAATTATCGTCAATCTTAAGGGCGGAGCGTATAGCAAACCAGCGTTCAAAATAAATGTAAAGTGCTATTATCAATAATAAAAACAGTAGGCCTATAATGAGCTGACCGCCCAAACCTCCGTTTTTAATTAACTCAATAAGAGATAGTGTTTTCTCTGTTCTTAACTCTTCTGTTGCTTGTATAAAAAAAGACATCTTCATTCTGTTGATATAAGGTTTTAACTAAATAGAACGATAAAGCTGCCAATTAAGTATAAATTACTCAATAAAACCGCGTAATAACATAAAGGTCGTGGAGCCAGAAATAAATCCTAGAAAAGCCAACCACGATATGTTTTTGAAGTACCAGAAGAAATCGATCTTTTCCATCCCCATGGCTACTACTCCCGCGGCAGAGCCTATAATCAGCATACTTCCACCGGTACCAGCAGAAAAAGCGATGAAGTGCCATAAAGGATTATCAATTGATTCAGAAAACATTCCAATACTGGCTGCTACTAAGGGTACGTTGTCTATTACGGCCGATCCAATTCCCAATAACATGATCACAATATCCGTATCGGGTATGGCAGTGTTTAGCGTTTCTGCAAAACCAAATAACATTCCTAAAGATTCAAGAGCAGCAACTGCCAATAGAATCCCTAAGAAGAAAAGAATACTCGGTAATTCAATTTTTGAAAGTGATTTGTGAACAGGACTGTGGCTTGATGCTGCATCACTGTCTCCATCTATAGAGGTTATATTAATTTTAGTTGCGCTAAAAATCTCAGCAAAGGTAGAAACAACTGCCAAGGAGAACATCATACCTACATAAGGAGGTAGGTGCGTTAAGGTTTTAAAAACCGGTACAAAAACAATTGCAGCAAGACCTAAATACAACATAGTAGAACCGTATTTATGGGCTACTTCTTCCTCTTCATTTTCATTGGCTTCTATCTCCCCTTTGAAAGCTGGTAATAATGAGGCAACAAAAACAGGCACTACCACACAAACCACAGAAGGAATGAATAAATAGGTAATCAATTTCACGGTAGTAACTTTGTTGGCAATCCATAACATGGTGGTGGTCACATCACCAATTGGTGACCAAGCCCCACCAGCATTAGCAGATATAATGATGAGTCCTGCAAACCAAAGCCGTGTATTTCGATCTGCAATTACCTTCTGTAAAATCGTTATTAAAACAATCGTTGCAGTAAGGTTGTCTATGATTGCTGACAATATGAATGCGAGGATGGCAAAAATCCAGAGGAGGGCTTTCTTAGATTTTGTTTTGATGAATGATTTGATGGTAGAAAATCCATTGAAGTAGTCAATGATCTCAACAATAGTCATAGCACCCAAAAGGAAAATTATAATTTCTGCTGTCTTCCCTAAATGGTGTAATAAAATCTTGTCTATATGAGTAGGAACCAATTGCTTTAAATTAGTATCTACCTCAAATACAGGCATGTGGTTTAAAGCAATTATTGCCCAGAGTATAGCCATCATAGCTAAGGCTGGGATTAGTTTATCAATTTTCAACGTATGCTCTAATGTGATTGCCAAATAACCTAAAACAAAAATAGATACTAAAATGATTTCCATGGAGATAAGTATTGAAGCGCTTTTAAAACTAAAAGATTTGAATTTTTTTGTACAATATTGGGTCTAAAATATAAATTAAATATTAATTAATGCTTAATTATATTCAAATATAACGCCAGTAGAATGGTTGTGTCGTGCACCCGTGACGGAAGCAAAACAATTATCCTCTCCAAGATGTTTTAAAAGTCCTAAAAATCCAAAAATCATTGCCTCTTTATAATCGATCATTAAATCATTTGGAATGCATATTTCAGCTGTACTTATCGTCTGAATTTGTTGCATTAAAAAAAGGTTATGAGTCCCACCACCACTAAATAATACTTTCCCTGACTTCGGCAATACATTCACAAGTTGCTTGGCTAAGTGTACTGAATAGGTATGCATTAAATCCGTGACTTTCTCTTGATCGCAAGCATTGAGAATTGGTGTTAACTGGTCCGTTATCCATTCTACTCCTAAAGATTTTGGAAACTCGAGCTTATAATAAGGCAGGGCATTAAGCTCTTCTAAAAGTGATGGGATCAACAGTCCTTGAGCGGCAATTTTCCCATCAGCATCATAAGGTAAATTCAGTTTTTGCGCGAACGTATTGAAAATTAAGTTGGCGGCAGCCACATCAAAAGCGATGAGTTGATCTTGTTTCAGCAAGCTGACATTAGCAAAACCACCTAAGTTGACACAAGCCTCATATTCCGAAAAAAGATAGTATTCTCCCCCGGGAACCAAAGGAGCTCCTTGGCCACCTAGGGCTACATCCTGAACTCTAAAGTCGCAAACCACTGATGTCTTGAGTAGCGAAGACAATTCCTTTTGATTTCCAATTTGGAATGTAATTCCCTGATCTGGTTTATGGTGTACCGTATGCCCGTGAGAGCAAACTAAATCAATTGTATACCCTGGGTTTTGATTCCTAAAAAGCTGAATCTCTTCCGCCAAATATGTTGTGTAATCTCGATCCAAGACCGCTAAAGCGTCGACCGCTAAATAACGTGCTTCTTCTAATTTTTTTTGCCAAGATTTCGAATAGGATTTTGTTGTAGTTGACACGAAACGATACGACCATTTATCGTCGTTTAAACCAAACTCAACCAAAGCCAAATCCAGTCCGTCAAGAGAGGTCCCAGACATAACTCCTATTACGTAAAAGTGTTCTTTTTTCATCTTGAATTAATTTTCAATTTAGCATAAGCCACGCATTAAACAATAATAAAGGAGACTGAATTTTGAATTAATCCCAAAAATAGGGAGATAATTTAATGAATTCTAAAAAAAGGGAATGAGAAAATCAATTCTCTTTAACAAAATGATTTTTTGATGATCCTCATGGCTGGAAGGAATCTAAATGCTTTATTTTTGATACACTAAAAAACCAACGACATATGTTACCAGAAAAACAAGGCTTGTATTCACCTGACTACGAGCATGACAACTGTGGAGCAGGATTTATCTGCAGCCTCAAAGGAAAGAAAACCAACGACATCATTGGTAAAGCCCTCGATATTCTAGTAAAATTAGAACACAGAGGCGCCGTTAGTTCTGATGGCAAAACTGGAGATGGCGCAGGGATTCTAATTGAAATTCCGCATGATTTCATGGTTAAAAATTGTTCTTTCGAACTTCCAGAGGCCCATCAATACGCAGTTGGGATGGTTTTTTTACCTCAAAAAGAAAATCAACGTGAATTCTGCACCAAGCTATTTGAAGAAGAAATTACAAAACAAGGACTATCCATTTTAGGATGGAGAAAGGTTCCTGTAAACCGATCTGTGGTTGGTCGTATCGCGCAACAAACTGAACCCTACGTAGGTCAAGTTTTTGTTGGAAAAGGCAAGGAAGACCTAACAGATCACGAATTCAATGTAAAATTATTTCTTGCTCGAAAAATTACAGAGCATAAGATCATAGCATCAAAACTTTCTCAAAGTAAGTACTTTTATTTTCCAAGTCTCTCTACACATACACTCATATACAAAGGATTGTTGGTTCCTGAAGATATTGAAGCATACTACCTAGACCTATCAGAACCCCTAGTTGTGACTCGTTTGGCCTTAGTTCACCAACGTTTTTCTACTAACACCTTCCCAACATGGGATTTGGCACAGCCTTTTCGATATATGTGTCACAATGGAGAAATCAACACCTTTAGAGGGAATGCAAGTCGTATGCAAATCCGTGAGGAGCTTTTTGAAAGCGATTTGATTGGTGCAGAAATTAAAGAAATACTACCCGTCATATTAAAAGGAAAGTCGGATTCTGCATCCATGGATATGGTTGTAGAATTACTGTTGGCTACTGGAAGGTCACTCCCAGAAGTAATGATGATGTTGGTTCCCGAAGCTTGGGAAAAGCACAAGTCTATGGATCCGCTTAAAAAAGCATTTTACCAATACAACTCTTGTTTAATGGAGCCTTGGGATGGTCCTGCTTCTATACCCTTTACTGATGGTAAATACATCGGAGCCTTATTGGATCGTAACGGCTTACGCCCATCTCGATATACCGTAACAAAAGACGGCTACGTTGTAATGTCATCTGAAGCTGGAGTTCTGGATATCGAACCTGCTAATGTAGAAAAACACGGGCGTCTGATGCCCGGAAGAATGTTCCTCGTAAACATGGACGAAGGTCGTATCATCGAAGACGAAGAAATTAAAAATCAAGTTGTTTCTGAACGCCCCTATCAAGAATGGTTAGACAAAAATTTACTGAAACTTTCTGAAGTTCCTTATACAGGAAATCATGTCACCGTAGAGTCTGAAGATTTTGACACACGTCTTCGGATTTTTGGATATACCCAAGAAGATTTTAAAACCCTAATTCTCCCCATGAGTATTCAAGGGAAGGAAGCAATTGGCTCTATGGGAACGGATACGCCTTTGGCTGTACTATCGGATCGTCCGCAATTATTATACAACTACTTCAAACAGCTTTTTGCTCAGGTTACCAATCCGCCCTTGGATGGAATTCGAGAAGAAATTGTTACAGACACTTCACTATCTATAGGAAGCGAAGTCAATCTTTTTGATGTTTCCGAAGATCACGCAAAAAAATTGAGCATTCAAAACCCAGTCATCTCCAATGAAGATTTAGATAAAATCAAATACATTGAACATGCAGATTATAAATCAATTTCTATCTCCACACTTTATGCTATTGACAAAGGCGTAAACGGGTTAGAGAATGCCTTAGAAAACATCATTACCGAAATTGAAAAAGCAGTTGAGACCGGTGTCAATATTGTTATTCTATCCGATCGTGGTGTTGCAGCAAATCTGGCACCAATTCCAATGTTATTGGCCTGTGCTCACACACATAATTCGTTTAAGCGACTTAAAAAGAGATCCAGATTCGGAATTGTAATTGAATCCGCTGAACCTCGAGAGCCGCACCACTTTTCATGTTTATTTGGATACGGCGCAAGTGCAATTAACCCCTATATGGTTAATGAAATTATTGCCGACCAAGTTCAAGTAGAAAACATAAAAGGAATTGACGCAGATAACGCGATTCAAAATTTCAATAAAGCCATCGCAACTGGGATTGTCAAAGTGATGAACAAAATTGGAATCTCAACTTTAAAATCCTATCGAGGAGCTCAGATTTTTGAAGCCCTCGGACTCAGCGAACAACTTGTCGACAGCTACTTCTGTAATACGGCTACTCGTATTGAAGGAATAGGTCTGTATGAAATTGAAAAAGAAATATCACGTCGCCATAAAAAAGCATTTGACCTTGACGGTCTATCTGGATTGGATTTAGAAATTGGTGGGGAATACCGCTGGAGAAGAAACGGGGAGGCACATATGCTAAACCCAACAACAATTGCTAAACTTCAGCAAGCCGTAAACCAAAACAACTTTGAAAGTTATGAGGTTTACTCGAAAATGGTAAATGAACAAACCGAAAAGCTGATGACCCTAAGAGGGTTGTTCGAGTTTTCTAGCTTTGATCCTATTCCAATTGAAGAGGTTGAGCCTTGGACTGAAATCGTAAAAAGATTCAAAACAGGTGCCATGTCCTTGGGATCAATCAGTGCAGAAGCACACGAAAACCTAGCCATTGCAATGAATCGTATTGGTGGGAAAAGTAATTCTGGAGAAGGTGGAGAAGATGCTCAGCGTTTCCAACCCGACAATAATGGTAACTGGAGAAACAGTGCCATCAAACAGGTTGCATCTGGACGTTTTGGCGTAACTAGTCACTACTTGAGTTCTGCTAAAGAAATACAAATTAAAATGGCACAAGGAGCCAAACCTGGAGAAGGTGGTCAATTACCTGGCCCCAAGGTCAATCCTTATATTGCTTCGGTACGTAATTCAACACCCTATGTAGGGTTAATTTCACCACCTCCGCATCACGATATATATTCAATCGAAGATTTAGCTCAACTGATTTTTGATTTAAAAAATGCGAATCGCGAAGCTAGAGTAAATGTGAAATTAGTTTCTGAAGTTGGAGTGGGAACAATTGCAGCTGGGGTAGCTAAAGCCAAAGCAGACGTAATTTTAATCTCTGGATTCGATGGAGGAACAGGAGCCTCTCCCCTTACCTCGCTAAAACACGCTGGACTTCCTTGGGAATTAGGAATCGCTGAGGCACAACAAACGCTGGTTATGAATGACCTTCGTAACCGAATTGTTTTGGAATGTGACGGCCAAATGAAAACCGGACGGGATGTAGCCATTGCCTGTTTACTTGGTGCTGAAGAATTCGGATTCTCTACGGCTCCGCTTGTAGCTTCGGGTTGTATTATGATGCGTGCATGTCATCTAAACACTTGTCCCGTTGGAATTGCAACACAAGACCCCGAATTGAGAAAGAATTTCAAAGGAAAACCAGAACACGTAATCAACTTCATGTACTTTGTTGCTGAAGAATTGAGGGCGATTATGGCACAACTTGGATTCCGAAGTATTGATGAAATGGTTGGACAATCGCAAAAAATCAATATGAAAAAAGCGGTTGAACATTACAAAGCTCAGGGTATTGATCTTTCAAAAATTCTATACAAGCCAGAAGTTGAAGCAGAAGTAAAACTTCACAACACTCAAAAACAAGATCACGGACTCGAAAATGTCCTTGATTTCAAAATAATTGAAGCGGCTCACCCTGCAATCTACAGAAAGGAACAACAGCATTTGAATTTTTCTATTTGCAATACCGACCGAACCGTTGGAGCAATTTTGAGCAATGAGATTTCAAAAATGCACGGGGCACCCGGTTTACCTGAAGATACCCTAAGCTTGAAATTTACGGGAACTGCTGGACAGAGTTTTGGTGCATTTGCTGCTAAAGGCTTGTTTATGAAAGTATCTGGAACTTGTAATGACTACTTTGGAAAAGGGCTTTCAGGAGGAAAACTAATTGCTCAAGTACCCGAAGAAGCAACCTTCAAAGCTGATGAAAACATCATCATCGGAAACGTTGCTCTCTATGGTGCAGTAACAGGTGAAGCCTACATCAACGGAATCGCAGGAGAACGTTTTTGTGTTCGAAACTCTGGTGCAACTGCGGTTGTAGAGGGAATTGGAGATCACGGCTGTGAGTATATGACTGGAGGTATCGCTTTAATCCTTGGAGAAACAGGACGTAACTTTGCTGCTGGTATGAGTGGAGGGATTGCATATCTATACAGTGCTGATGGGATTTTTGACGAAAAGAAATTCAATTTAGAAATGGTTGAACTCGAAGATCTAACCAATCAAGACAAAGAAACGGTTCAAGGTTTACTACAAAACCATTCGGACTATACAAACAGCTCTAAAGCTGCTCATATCTTAAACGATTGGCCAGACAGTTCGAAGAACTTCATTAAAGTAATGCCAACCGATTATAAGAATGCACTAGCAATGCTCGCTGCTGAGGAAGAAAATAAACTAAACGCTTAAGTCATGGGAAAATTAAGAGGATTTTTAGAATACGATAGAATCAAAGAAGAGACTATTGCTCCAAAAGAACGTATTGGTAATTATAAAGAATTTACAATAGCCCCAAAAACGGAAGAACTCCAAGAACAAGGAGGCCGTTGCATGGACTGTGGTGTTCCGTTTTGTCATAGTGGCTGCCCTTTAGGGAACTTAATCCCTGATTTCAATGATGCGGTTTATAAGAACCAATGGGAAAAGGCTTTGCACATCTTGCAAGCAACCAATAACTTTCCAGAATTCACAGGACGTTTATGCCCAGCTCCCTGCGAGGAAGCCTGTGTTTTAGGAATTACAAACCCGCCTGTATCGATTGAATTAATTGAAAAATATATTGTTGAACGCGGATTTGCAGAGGGTTGGATCAAGCCTCAACCTCCAACAGAACGTTCAGGAAAAACTATTGCAATTGTAGGCTCCGGTCCAGCAGGATTAGCTGCTGCTCAACAATTGAATCGTGCAGGACATACCGTTACTGTTTTTGAACGAGACAATAAAATTGGCGGCTTGTTGCGTTATGGAATTCCAGATTTTAAAATGGAAAAAAATGTCATCGACCGTCGTTTGGAAATTTTAGAAGCAGAAGGCATCATCTTTAAACCGAATGTTGAAATAGGAAAAGACATTAGTGCTGAGGCATTAGAAGCTGATTTTGATACCATCTTACTTGCCGCTGGCGCTACCATTAAAAGAAACCTGCCCATTCCTGGATCTGAATTGAATGGCGTGGTACAGGCGATGGACTTTTTGCCCCACAACAACAAAGCTGTAGATGGCCAATTGGAACGTGATTTGAAATACCTTGCAACCGACCGAGATGTAATCGTTATAGGTGGTGGAGATACCGGATCCGATTGTATTGGAACATCCAACCGACAAGGAGCCAAGAGTGTTACAAATTTTGAAATCATGCCCAAACCGGCCGATGGAAGAACTGAAGAAAACCCCTGGCCGTATTGGCCCTTCAAACTTAAAACCACCTCTTCTCACGAAGAAGGGATACACCGAGAATGGAGTATTTTAACTAAAGAATTTGTAGGAGATGCGCAAGGAAATGTTGTTGGTTTAAAAACGGTTGAAGTACGTTGGAAAAAAGTTCCTGGAGATCGACCACAACTCATAGAAAAAGAAGGTTCTGAAAAAGAATGGCCTTGTGATATGGCTTTATTGGCATTAGGTTTTACAGGTCCAGAAAAATCATTACCCGAACAATTGAGCGTAGGTTTTGACAAGCGTGGTAATGTCGAAGGCGTTAAGCAATATCAAACGAACAAACCCCATGTTTTCGCTGCTGGAGATGTTCGAAGAGGACAATCATTAATCGTCTGGGCAATATCTGAAGGTCGTGAAGCTGCACATCAAATTGACACCTACCTTATGGGAGTTTCAACCCTGCCTCAAAAAGAAGCTTCTGGAGATTTGGTCTCTGTTTAAAAAAGCTAGAAAAACTAAAAAAACCTCGCAATGCGGGGTTTTTTAGTTTCGAATAAATGCTGACCAGCTATTTTTATTTAAAGAAGCTAAAAATAGTTTACATTTGAAATCCGAATGGATAGTCTTGGCTACATTCGAAACCCTTATATTAATTAAGCAGCCCTCAATATAATGAGTTTAGGAAAAATAGTAGTAGGTAGTGAGGAGTGGTGTGGCCTTCCTCAATTGAATATCCCAGCAATCAAAGCGCGTGTAGATTCTGGCGCAAAAACTTCTGCCCTCCATGCAATCAATATCATTCCATTCAAAAAAGATGGAGAACCTTGGGTTCGGTACGAAGTGCATCCTCTTCAAAATGATGGAAAGACAAGTATCCATTGTGAATCTCCCGTAATCGACAAACGAAAAATCAAAAGTTCTAGCGGTGTCGCCGAAGTTCGATTCGTTGTAAAATCCATTATATCGATTGCAGAAAGCACTTGGGAAATTGAATTGACATTGACGAACAGAGATTCTATGGGCTACAGAATGTTACTGGGACGTCAAGCCATGTCAGGGAAAATGTTGGTTGATCCAGAGGCTTCTTTTCAATTGGGAGAACTTTCCCGTTCTATTCTTGAGAATTATTATCACATCCACATCAAAAAGAGAACCGGTTTAAAAATCGGTCTTCTAGCCAGTAACCCAGATTTATATAGTAACCGAAGAATCATTGAAGCTGGAGAAGAACACGGTCATCAAATGGAGTTCCTTAACATCAAAGATTGCTATATCAAATTGGATGGAGAAAATCCAGAAATGCATTATCGTGGGGGACAAATTCTTAAGGATTTTGACGCTATAATTCCTCGAATCCGACCAAGTATGACCTTTTATGGCTGTGCCCTTACCCGTCATTTTGAAGCGCTTGGAGTTTATACTCAGAACAGTTCCGCTTCAATTACACAATCCCGAGATAAACTATACTCTCTTCAACTGCTAATCAATAGCGGCCTACCTATTCCAACAACGGGTTTTGCCAACTCACCATTGGATACCGAAGATTTAATTCAAATGGTCGGCGGTGCTCCTTTGATTGTTAAGCTATTAGAAGGAACACAAGGAAAAGGAGTTGTTTTGGCAGAAACTAAAAAAGCTGCAGAGAGTCTGATCAACGCCTTTAAAAGTTTACGAGCAAATATTTTAGTTCAGGAATTCATTAAGGAAGCAGACGGAAAAGATATTCGTTGTTTTGTTGTCAACGGAAAAGTAGTAGAAAGCATTATGAGAACAGCAGCTCCAGGAGAATTCAGAGCCAACATTCATTTGGGGGGAACAGCTCAAAAGATAAAAATCACTCCTACCGAAAGAAAAATTGCAATTTTAGCTGCAAAAACTTTGAATCTTAAAGTTGCTGGTGTGGATATCATTCGCGGAAAAAACAGCCCATTGCTTTTAGAAGTGAATTCTTCACCAGGACTAGAAGGTATTGAAGGGGTTTCAAACAAAGATATTGCAGGGCTCATGATCGATGCTATTGAAAAGGATTTGAAGTTTTTAAAAACAGAATTGTAGTTTATGCGGTTCTACAGCTTGCTTTTACTATTTATATGCATAACTAGTCAAACCTTTGCTCAAAAACACCAAGCAACATCAACTCCAGTAACCCAAACCACATTGATCGTTTTAGGGACAGCTCAAGATGCTGGGAGTCCACAGATTAATTGTACTAAAGCTTGTTGTCAAGCTATTTTTGAAGGAAGGCAAGACGCTACTCCTGTTGTAGCCCTGGGCGTAATAGACCCCATCAATCAGCAACAATTCTTATTTGACGCTAGCCCGGATATCACAGTACAACTACGTGCGCTAAAGAATAGTGCTCCTCTAGACGTCAATGAAATACCAGCTGCAATTTTTCTTACCCACGCCCACATTGGTCATTATACCGGCTTGATGTATTTAGGAAAAGAAGTCATGAATGCCCAACAAGTTCCTGTTTATGTATATCCCAAAATGCAAAGGTTTTTAGAACGAAATGGCCCTTGGAGTCAATTGGTCACCAATGAAAATATTGTTTTAAAAAGGATGCAGGCAAATCAACTTCAGCAATTAAATTCCCAATTAAGCGTTCTCCCTTTTCAGGTCCCGCACCGAGATGAATATTCAGAAACATTAGGTTATCAAATCAATGGTCCAGAAAAAAGTGCGCTCTTTATTCCGGATATCGACAAATGGGGAAAATGGGAAACGTCCATCATCGATGCGATTCAAAAGGTAGATTATGCCTTTATTGATGCAACTTTTTTTAGTGGGAAAGAAATACAGGCCCGAGACATCTCCGAAATCCCCCATCCTTTTGTAATCGAAAGCATGGAAAAGTTTAAGGATTTACCAGCCACAGAAAAAGCGAAAATCCATTTTATACACATGAACCACACCAACCCACTCTTAGATCCAAATAGTCCCGAATCCGAAAAAGTTGAAGCATTAGGTTTTAACATCGCACGTACAGGAAATCGTTTTACACTCTAATATGGAGTCAAAAAAAATTGCCGTAATCGGCGGAGGTGCTGCTGGTTTTTTTGCAGCCATATCAGTAAAAGAACACCATCCCGATCATGAGGTAACTCTCTTTGAGAAAACTTCAAAAGTATTGTCTAAAGTAAAAGTATCGGGGGGTGGGCGTTGCAACCTAACCCATGACTGTCCTGATGTAGCTACCCTATGTGAAGCCTATCCTCGTGGGGGTAAAAAATTAAAATCTCTTTTCTATCAATTCAACACTACCGATACAATTGCATGGTTTGAAAGTCGTGGCGTAGCTGTAAAGACTGAGAAAGATGGCCGTATGTTTCCGGTTTCAGATCAATCCCAAAGCATCATCGATTGTTTGGTGACAGAAATGACAGACCTAAAAATTATATTACAGCTGGGCCATAGCATTGCCAACATAGAACAAGAAGCTAGTGGTTGGCAATTGGAATTTAAAGACTTGGAGCCACAAAAATTCGATGCAGTAATCGTTGCTACGGGTGGCAGTCCAAAACTAAAAGGGTTTGATTGGTTAAGCCGTTTAGGTCACAGTATCGTTTCCCCTATCCCCTCCTTATTTACCTTCAATATGCCGAGTGAACCCATAAAAGAACTTAAGGGGCTGGTGATCGAAAATGCACGAGTGAAAATAACAGACACTAAAATTTACACCCAAGGTCCACTGCTGATAACCCACTGGGGAATGAGTGGCCCTGCAATCCTAAAAGCTTCTTCTTTTGGTGCTATTGAATTAAGCAAACGAGACTATAATTTTGAGATTCAAATCAATTGGGTCGATGAAACCAACACTGAACTTCTTTTTGAGCAGCTTCAAAAATTCAGTCAAATGCATCCTCAAAAGGGAATTGGAAATCAAAAAGCATTTCCACTACCCAACCGTCTTTGGAACTTCTTACTAGAAAAAGCAGCAATCCCAACAGACAGAAAATGGATTGAAGTAGGGAAAAAAAAATTCCGCCAACTCGTAGCACTACTCACTCAAGACCGTTATCAAGTTGAAGGCAAAACAACCTTTAAAGAAGAGTTTGTAACCTGTGGCGGAGTTGACTTGAGTGAGATTGATCTGAAAACGATGCAAAGTAAAAAACTATCCAATATTTATTTTGCAGGAGAAGTAATTGACGTAGATGCTATAACCGGTGGGTATAATTTTCAAGCGGCTTGGAGTGGCGGGTATTGCGCTGGGAAATTGGGTTAGTTTTTTGATTTCAATCCCTTCTCTAACTTACATAAAAAAGGCATATAAATAAAATGATCTGATGTATGCTTTTGGTATTGTTTTTGGTTAACACTAAAAGTAGAGCAACCGCAATACAACAATTAGAAAATAATTTCGAAAGCATCGACATTCTCATCAACAATGCACGGATAGGACCAGATATTGATCACTGTACTCCATCAGAAGTGGATGCAGAAAACACACTAAGCTTAAACCTTTCGGGAACCCTTTTGTTCTCCGAATAGCTAATTGGTAATATAACTCTTAAAGGAAAGATCATTAACATCTCTTCTAAAATGGGATCAATTAATTCGTGTAAGAAATCGGATTCTAGGGCATACAAAATCTCAAAAACAGAATTAAATATGTACACGCAAATTCTATGTATCCGAGTCAAGAAAGGATTAGTAGTTGCTGCTATTCATCCTGGATGGGTAAAAACCTTTTTTGAACCAAGCAACATATATGATAGATTAACTACTATAGAAAGCGGTAAAGAAACCGTTATTATGAGTCTGATTAGCCCAGAATATTTGGATCAGTACCGAATCTAAAGGAGGTTTAAATAAAAATAAATACGAGTCTATATGTCAATATGATGTTACTCTATTTCCTGATGCAGGTTGCTATTAGTTTTGGAAAAAACAGGAGGTTATACGATTAAAAAAAACAAAAAGTCAAGCCTAAGAGTTTCAATATTAACCCCACCCTCTAAATTTAAATACATTTTCTTTTTGGGGCTGTGCTGTTGAAATGAGTATATTACATAATACATGGACTTACTGAAGAGTATAGGCTGAAATAATTTCATCAAAAGTAATTTTTGGTACCTCATGACTCATTTTTAAGTAATTTTATATTAATCTTAAAGGATATTAAATTCCATATCAATATGTAACTTTAATAGTATACTATTATATAGAAATAAGCTATATTCCATGAATAAAAGTTATAATAGTTTGATCTTTATTAAAATTAAATTTCTTTTTAAGTCGATATTTCTTGCTTTCTACGGTTCTGACTGAGACACCTGTTAGTTGAGCAATCTCATCTGTACCTTGATTCATTTTTAAATAAGCACAAAGTCTTAAATCATTTTGAGTTAAATTACTTGTTGAAACAGCAATTAATGATTTGAAAAATCCAGGATATACATCCTCAAAATGTTTTTCAAAGCGATCAGTCATATTTTCATGTTTTAAAAGATCTTTTATTTTTTGTTTAATCTCAGAGGGTGAATTGACGAAGTTCTTTTCAGAATTTTCAACGGTTTCTAATAAATAATTTAAATTTTTATTTCTGTTTGCAATAAAATTAGACTTGTTTAATAATTCTACTTTTTTATAATTTAAATCATTTTCAATTATTAATTTTTCTTTAAATATTATTTTTGACTTTTCCTTTTCCACATTGAAATTTAAACGAAGTGAAATAAGAGAAAAGAATAAGATTATAAAGCCTATTATTAAAATAAATAAATAAGTGTTGTATTTAATTCGACTATCATTTATTTCTGATCTTTTTTTAGATAAAATAAGATTAGTCTCTAAATCACTCATCTTATTGCTATTATTTAAAGCAGTCATAGCTTTTGCAATAAATAGTAATGAATCTTTAATATTAATTAGATTATTAAAATCTCCTCTTTCTTGATAGACTTTTTCAAGAACTTTGAAATTGTTTGTTTTTGCTTTTATAAAGAGATTTAACTTAATTGAATTTAAATTTTTATTTGCGACAACAATAGCGTCATCATATTTTTTTAAACCAAGATAACATTCTGCTATTTTCGATTGCAAAACTGGCAATTCAGAAGGAAAAGAAGATAGTATTTTTAGAGCTGTTTCGAAATATTCTTTAGCAACTTCGTGTTTATTTATTTTCAAATAATAGTTACCCATATAACTATATGCCCACCCATAATTTCGAGTGCTAAAAGTTTTTTTGTAGTCTATACCTGAAAAGGTATTCTTTTCTTTATTATATATTCTTTCAATTTCAATAAAATGTTTGTTGACATTAAACATATTATGCAGTTCCATATTCAGCGACATCAGATTTAATTCGGAAAACAATAAATCTTCTAGTTTATTATTTTTCTTTCTTATTTCATATGCTTTCAAATAATATTCTTCCGCTAATTTAAAATTACCTTTTATCTCTGCGATTGATCCTAAATTATCGTAAACAGTAGAGAAACCATAAATTTTCTGTTTAGTGCTTTCAAATAATTTGAAGTTTTCAAAAGCTTCATTGTATTTCAAGGCTGCTTTGGCGTAATCTTTATTTTTAAAATAAACATTACCTATGTTCAGTAATATCCAAGGAGGATGACTAATTTTTTTTTCAACTCGATCATGTAAAGGTATAGCTTCAAATAATTTAAGTGATTCATTATAAAAACCAATAGCATCAGAATAAAGGCCTCGGTAATATAATATTTCTCCTATTTGAGAGTGAACCGCTACAAGAACTGGTGTGGGATCTGAAAAATCAGCAATTTTCAAAACTTCAAAACCAAAAGATAAAGCTTTGTCTGGATTTGATTGCCCATAGAATAAAACTGAATCTTTTAAAGAAATTATTTCTTGGTTAAGGTTTTGCTGACCAAAAACAATATTACAGACTACAACAAATAATAAAATTAGTTTCACAATACTAAATTTTTAAGATTTTAAATAATATTATCGCTAAAGATGTTAAGAAAATAATTTCTAAAAATTCATATTTATTCATAAGTAAATTTTAATAAATATTTTTATTTTAAATCGTTAAACTCCTCTTAAGTTAAGTATTCTCTTTTATACAAATTCAACTAACTCCCTTGGGGAATTTATTGTGAAATAAATGGTCCATTTAATTTATTTTTAATCAAATTTATTTAAAAAGCTATAAATAATAATACTTAGAACTACTACAATACTACTGCGGTCATAATCAATTTAAATTATTTTGAGCATAAAATCAAAAATTCAGTTTTTAAAAAGATAATATCTTAAAAGTTGACTTTCTGTTCAATTGGTATTCAGACTCGGAACAGTCAGAGTTCTCTCCACAAATATTATCAAAATTTTCTTCCCCTAGTGCTTTTATTAATAAACGATTTGGATCAATACCCTTATTAGTCAGCCATTTTCTAGTTGTGCTAGCCCTTCTTTCAGAAAGCTCTCTATTATATTCCTTAGAAGCTCTAGAATCAGCATAAGAGCTTATCTGCAAAATCATTGTTGGATATTTAACCATTGCAATTAAAACTTTTTTTAATGATAGTACAGAACTTCTAGTTAAAGTTGCTTTATCTAAGTCAAAGAAAATTGGCTCAACACCTAAAACACAAATTAGATCATCAGGTATACAATTTGTTAACCATGATAAATCAATATTTTCAAAAATATTTTGATTTTCATTGAAGTTGAATTTTAAAATTCTGCTGTTATAGCTAATTCCATTTGAAACTCTTATGAAATAGGATTTTGAGCAATTAAATTTTTCAGTAAAATTAAATTCACCATTCTGATCAGCATTGGTTTGTTTAATAATATTATTATTCTCATTAAGTAATTCTATAGATGCTCCTTGGAGTAAATCTTTGGTGAATATATCGTAAACAACTCCTCCAATATGACCTTCACAATTTGACATACCCTTTTTTGATAATAAGGACTGTGGTGATTTTCCTGTCTTTATAATTTTATACACTTCATCTGAAGAACTTCCATTTAGACCATTTCGATTAGATGATATAAATCCAAAATTTCGTTTATTATTATAAACATAACTGAAATCATCAAATGGTGAATTAACGGGTTTCCCAATATTTGAAGTTTCATATGGGAAACCCCTAACATTTAATTTAGATTCAAAAATATCAAAACCTCCAAGCCCTAATTTTCCATCACTAGAGAAATAGAAATTATTTTCAGAGTCTATAAAAGGGAACGATTCTCTAAACTCAGTATTAACATTTGGACCTAAATTAATAGGCTGACTATAAGTGTCGTTCTCAAATATATAGACAAACCAAATATCTGACATACCGAATGTTCCAGGCATATCAGATGAGAAATAGAGTTTTTTCCCGTCAGGACTTAAAGTTGGATGAGCAGTAGAATATTGATTACCATTGAAAGGTAATTCTTTAATGTTAACCCAGGAATCTTGTTTTTTAGTTGCTTTGTATATTTTGAGTTTTACTTGTTTATCTTTTGAAGATTTTAACCTTCCCTTAAAAAAATTATTTCTAGTAAAATACATAGTATTTCCATCCATGCTTATTGTAGCAGTAGATTCATGATACTTTGTGTTTACATTTCCTTTTAACTGCTCGCGTTGAGATAAGTTACCTAATGAATCAATTTGAGCTGTAAATAAATCCAAAAACGGCTCATTAGACCATCTAAATTTTTGGCTTCCAGTCGCATCTAAAGATGAAGCAAATACAACTTCATTTTCACCATAAAAGTTTAATCCAAAATCAGAGTTTTGAGAATTAATATTTGTTTTGAATAGATTATATTTTCCAGTTTTACTTAAAATAGTGTCTATGTAATTTGAATTCGGTTCTAAATAATTATGCAAAACAAGTTGCTTGTTTAATTCAAGGTATTTTCTGTAAAATTGATCTGAAGCATCATAGGCCTCTATACTTTTGAATGCAACAGATGCCTTAAAATATAATTCAGCATCAATGTTTTTAGGATATAAAGAGATTAATTTATTAAACCAAACTGTAGCTAAATCATATTGACTGTTGTTGTAATAAGCAATTGCTAAGTTTTCAAATACCTCTTTATTTCCCTTGCCAGATCTGGCTAATTTTAAATAACGATCTATTGCCGGTGAAAATTCATATGATTCGTATTTACTTTTCGCTGAAAATATATTATTAATACTATTTTGTTTTTTATTATTTACTTTATTTGAAAGGGAATCTATTCTAGATGAATCAAAAGTCACTCTAGCGTCATTAGAAACTGGTAAATCAACCGCTATTTTGTTTTCTAATTGAAATATATTAAATGATTCTCCAGTTTCGATAGGATCTATATTATCTTCAATTTTTTCAATACCATTTTTTGTGTCAACCTTGATTTCTATATTTGTGTTTGAGTTTAAAGAAATGATATTTTCATCTTCTTTTACAGTAACTTTAGAGGAATCTATAGAGTCGTCAAGCAATTTTTGTGTTATCTCATCTACTGGAATACTTACTAATTTAACCTTAAGTGAATCAATTTCAGTTACAAGAATTCCTGAAGGTGCTTTATAGTTTTCTTGATAAAGAAGCCAATAATCAATTTCCTTAATGCCTACACTATCTATAAATTGATTTGTTTCTGTTAAAGTTATGAACTGGTTAACAGATACTCTATGGAATCCGTCTTTTTTTGCAAGAACTCGGACTCTTTTAAACCCTTCCTTCTTCAATTTTGTTTTATAGAGGTATGCATTATTATAATATTTGTAGGACCCAACAATTATTTCAATTTTATCCTTATCTGAACTATTTTGAGCATTCATATTTTGCCCAACACAGGTGAGTGCAAGCAAAAAAATAGTAGTAAAATATTTAACGTTTAATTTCATGATTTAAAAAAACCTAGGTGTCAGTATTTTTTTATTTGTTCCAAAATCGAATCTAAAAAGAACTTCAAAAGTTCCACTTGTTGATTTCTTTATTTCAGTAGTTGAAAAATCATAACTAAACCCGATCATCATTGAATCTGACAATTGAATTCCTGCCATAGTTGTTACAGCAGAGCTAATTCTATTTGCAATACCAAAAGTAAAGTTATTATTTATTATGAAGTTAAGAGAAATATCCCACTGAACTGGACTACCCTTAACTGCCTTAACTAAGGTAGCTGGTTTAAATTTTAATGACGGATGTAAATCAAAAACATATCCCCCAATAATATATAAATGAATTGTTTTTGAAAAGGTAGAGAAGAAACTTGATTCCGATTCTACCAAATCAAAATATTGCTTTTCTAAAAGATTTGGTGCAGAAATTCCCAAATAGTAATTTTGGGTATTATAAAATATCCCTACTCCTATTTGTGGTTGATATTTATTATTTTCAACATAACCTATGTAAGGATCTGTTAGATCGTAAATATTGAGTTTATTAAAATCAATATCATATGAATTTAATCCCACTTTAAGTCCAAATGCTAATTTAGAGAACATAAAGTTTATAGAATATGAATAATCAATTGAAAAGTTCGTTTCAGTCACAGGGCCTATTTGTTCAAATAAAACTGTTCCCCCAAGACCAACTTTTTCATTAGCTCCAATAGGAGTGTCAAATGAAATTAGATTTGTTTTTGGAGCACCCTCCAGATCTAACCATTGAGATCTAGCTAGTGTCCTTAAACTCATTATTCCTCGGTTTCCTACATAAGCTGGATTAAAAATTTGGGGTATGTGCATGTATTGTGTAAACTGAGATTCCTGCTGACCAAAGTTAGAACTGTATACCAGTACCATTAAAATAAAAAAATATTTTCTAATTTTAATATTCATTTTTCTAATCATTTTGAAGATATATATACCCTATATACTCGCTCTTTCCTGGATTATTATTTGAAGGGAATGTTAAAACATAATAATATGTTCCAGAAGGAAGTTTTTCGTCTTTACTAATAGTAATTCTCCCGTTAGAGTATCCTGTAAATATTTCTGAATTACCTGGGCCTGGATATCCATTGCTTTCAAAAACTAAAACGCCCCATCTATTATAGATTCTTAAAATATTATCCGGATATTCTTCTATTCCTCGGATTATTAAATAATCATTTTTTTGATCATTATTAGGAGTAACCAATTCAAATATCTCTATGTTCGGAACATACTCACCATTTAATTCAATTTCCGTAGGGTCATCCACTGTATTATCGTCTTCATCATCTCCGTCATCACTATAATCAAAGACTTCTCCTTCATAATTTAAAGCTGTTCCAGCTACCCTTACACTGTTGAAAATTTCTCCAGAAATAATATCCGATTGAGTAATACTGTAACTTGCTCTGAAAACAAGTATTCCACCCGGGGCAATTGAGTTTGCGGAAGAACCAGATGTTGCTGATACTAAATTTGGATCGGTGGATAAATAAATAGTAGAACCATCACCATTGGTCATGAAGTCTTCTATTAATAAGTCTTCTATTTTTACATTTCCTATATTCTCAACTACAATTGTAAAGACGATCACATCGCCCTCCATTGCAATACCATCATCTCTAATTGTTATGGATGCTGTCTTTGTTACATCAATTAACGGATTTGGAGAAATCAATACTTCGGTCGGGTCATCTTGTGTGTTTCCGTCGGTATCATCCCCATCATCAGAAACATCAGATACTGTTATTGAGCCGTCAATATTATCAGCCGTTGCCATCACAGTATTAATTATTTTACCCGAATCTGCTGCCCCTTGCTCAATAGCATAAAAAGCAATGTAGGTAGCACTTTCTCCTATTTTTAAATCTCCTTCAAGAGAGCCCCTTGTAGATCCAGTAAAGTATGGGCCGTTGGACAAACTAAGTGCGTTTCCATTTCCATCAGTCATTGTGTCTTCAAGCACCAGATTGGTTAAGATTGTGTTTCCTGTGTTTTCAACTGATATTTCAAATGAGATCATATCTCCAGTATCAATCAAATCATCGTTATTGTTATCTATGAATGCTGTTTTAGTTACTTCAATAGTTGGAACTTCCTGTAAGAATACGATTGTTGGATCATCGGTGGTGTTTCCATCAGTATCATCTCCATCATCACTAATATCAGAAATACGTGTTTGTTGATTTGGTCCTGTCGCAGAGGCTACTGCTGTATTGATGATTTGTCCAGAAGTAATATCATTATCTTGAATAATATAGAATGCTATGTAAGTTGCCGTTTCGCCTTGTATTAATATTCCTTCTGAAGAGCCTTCTGAGGAGCCCGAGAAGAATGGACCATTACTTAAGTTCAAGACATTACCATTTCCATCTGTTAAAGTATCTACTATTTGTAAATCACTTAAGGTTGAGTTTCCTTTATTTTCAATAGTAATGGTATAGGTTATAATATCTCCTGCTCCTGTTTCGTTATCACCATTATCTGTAATTTCTGCTGTTTTGGTAACCTCCATACCAACATTAGATACAGTAAACACTTCTGTTGGATCATCAGCTATATTCCCATCGGTGTCATTTCCATCATCACTCACATCAAACACATTACCTACATTCCCTGGACTATTACCTCTAAATACGATAGTGTTCCTGATTACACCTGAATCTGCCGCTCGTTGTCCAATAATGTAACTTGCTGTGTAATTTGCTGTTTCTGATGGAGCAAGAATGCCTTCGGCAGAACCTTGAGAAGCTGATCCAAATGTTGGCTGTGAGGTTAATATGAGATCTCTTCCACTTCCATCTGAAAGTATATCAACATAAGATAAACCACTGACAGTAATGTTCCCTTTATTTTCAACTGTAATAATGTAATCTATTCTATCTCCAACATCATTAATTCCATTGTTGTTGAGGTCAGTAACCGATGCTACTTTTGTTACCTCTATTTTAGGCAATGAAATGATTTCGATCACTGTAGGATCATCTGTTGTATTTCCGTCAGAATCATCACCATCATCACTTATGTCTGTAACATCATTGTTATTCCCAGGGCTAGAAGCGTTTACTGTTACTGTATTTATGACTTTCCCCGTTCCAGCATCACTGTTAGTAATAAGGTAGGTTGCGGAGTAAGTTGCACTTTCACTAGGGCTTAATAAACCTTCTAATGAGCCTTGTGAAGATGAAACAAAGAGTGGTCCTGAAGATAACTGAAGAACATTATTGTTACCGTCTTTTAGAGTGTCAATTAATGTAATTGATGAAAGTTGTGTTGAGCCTGTGTTGTTTATCGTAATTGTGTAAACTATGGTATCACCGGCGTTTACACTTCCGTCTCCATTGTCAATGGTGTAAGCTGTTTTAGTTGCTTCAATTGATCTATTGGTATTAAAACTAACAACTGTTGGATCGTTTGTAGTATTGCCATCAGTATCATCTCCATTATCACTTATGTCAGAAACATCGTTACTATTACCTGGACTGCTTCCAGTAACCGTAACCGAATTGTTTACACTGCCAGAATTTACATCTTGCTGTGTGATTAGATAGGTTGCACTATAGGTTGATGTCTCTCCAGCTACAATTGTACCCTGTGCAGAACCATCTGAATTTGATGCAAAACTAGGTCCTGTAGTCAGACTTAAGGCATTTCCATTTCCATTAGTTAAAGTATCAACTAAACTTAATGTATTGATAGTAATATTACCAGTGTTTTCAATCGTTATGGTGTAATTAATTGTGTCCCCTGCACCATTTGACCCATCTCCATCATCAGTGATTGAATATGTTTTAGTCACCTCTATTGATCCTAACGGAGCTATTGAAACTACTGTGGGGTCATTCGTTGTGTTTCCATCAGTGTCATCACCATCATCACTTTGGTCAGTTACATCATCAGTGTTTCCAAGGCTACTACCTGTTACTGTTACAGTATTTTCAATTTGTCCACTATTGGCAGCTGAATTAGAAATTAGATAGCTTGCACTGTAGGTTGAAACCTCATTTGGAACAATTGATCCTTGAGGGGATCCAATGGAATTTGATACAAAAGTTGGTCCAGAGGTAAGAGTTAATGCATTTCCGTTACCATCAGTTAATAAATCTACAAGACTCAATGAGGTAATACTAACATTCCCCGTATTAGCAACTGTGATAGTATAGTTAATGGTATCGCCTTCTCCGTTAATTCCATCTCCATTATCTGATAATGTTGCTGTTTTGGTTACTTCAAGTTCTGGTGCAAGTGAGGTATATACTACTGTAGGATCATCAGATGTATTTCCATCGGAGTCATTTCCATCATCAGAAGTATCGGTTATGTCATTGGTATTGCCTTGGCTGCTTCCCGTTACTACTACAGTGTTTTCAATCAATCCTGAATTTGCTGCTGCATCAGTGATTACAAAACTTGCCGAGTAACTAGCGATTTCACCTGAGACTAATGTTCCTTCTAAAGACCCTGATGAAGAACTAACATAGTCTGGTCCTTGATCTAGAGTTAATGAAATTCCATTATTGTCAGTTAAGTTGTCTACTAGAGAAATTCCTGTAATAGTTTGTCCTCCGGTGTTTTCAATGGTTATCGTGTAGTTTATGGTGTCTCCTGCTCCATTAGTTCCATCTCCATTATCAACTACACTCGCAATTTTGGTTACTTCTAATGAACCTCCTGATGTTGTGGTTATTACGGTTGGGTCACTTGAAGTGTTTCCATCACTATCATCTCCATCGTCACTGATATCGAATACATTATTTGAATTCCCAGGACTACTTGCGGTTACTTGAACCGAATTTATTATTGATTGAGTGTTTGCAGCAAGTTGAGAAATGGTGTAAGTGGCAGTGTAAGTTGCAACTTCTCCGACTGTGAGGTTTCCTTGGATAGAATTGGCATTAGAGGAAGTAAAGACTGGTCCCGCTGTAAGGGCTAATGCATTTCCATCTCCATCAGTTAAATTATCTACTAAAGTAAGGTTCGATAAACTAACATTTCCAGTATTTTGTGCTGTAATGGTGTACACAATTACATCACCACTATCGTTGGTGTTGTTTGAATTGCTATCGATAACCACTGCCGTTTTTGTTGCCTCTACTAGTGGGTTTTTATACAGTAAGGTTTCGGTAATATCATTAGTCGTATTTCCATCTGAATCAATTCCATCGTCACTTTGATCAGAAACAGAAGAAGTATCTAATGGATCAGAAGCAACAGCGGTAACTGTATTTATAACTCTTCCCGAATCAACGTCACTTTGAACAACTGTGTAGGTTGCAGTGTAGGTTGCTATTTCATTAATTTTTAAATTTCCAACCGTAGATCCTAAACTAGAATTGTTAAAACTTATTGGAACAGAATAACTTAATGTATTGTTGTTTCCATCGTTTAATATATCAGTTAAACTAAGATTGGATAAAACAACATTCCCAGTGTTTTCGACTGTAATGGTATACACAATTGAATCTCCAAGGTCGTTATTTCCATTGTTGTTTGTATCAATTATATTGGATGTCTTAGTGACTTCTAAACCTGGGTTGATATCAAAATAAGTTATTGTTGGGTCATTTTCGGTATTGCCGTCAACGTCATTCCCATCATCACTCTGATCGGTTACATCATTACTTTGCCCAGGACTACTTGCAACCACATTTACGGTATTAGAAACTAAGCCTGTGTTAACATGACTTTGATTTACAATCAAGTATGCATTGTAAGTTGCCTGTTCTCCTGGAATCAGTACGCCGTTTATGGAGTTTTGAGAAGATCCTCCATAGGTAGGACCGTTTGAAAGGTTTATGGTGTTTCCGTTTCCATCATGAAGGATATCGGTAATTGTTATCCCATTTAGGGTCACATTACCTGTATTACGAACACTAATAGAATAATTTATTACATCTCCTACCCCTGTTAATCCATCACCATTATCGGTTATTTGACTGATTTTAGTTACTTCAATCGATGGGGATGAAGTGATTGTAGTAACAGTTGGGTCATTAGACGTATTTCCATCAAAATCATCACCATCGTCGGAAACATCGCTTATGTTTGTATTACCAAATGAAGCTGATGCAATTACTTGGTTACTAAAGCCTCCTGCATCGACAACTGATTGTTCTATGATGTAATAAGCAATATAATTTGCGGTTTCACTTGCTTGTAAACTTCCCTCGGCAGATCCTAAATTAGCCCCAGTGTATATTGGACCAGAGATTAGATTGAGTGTTCTTCCATTATTATCTAAAAATTGATCAAAAATGGAAACCCCCTGAAGGTTTATATTTCCTGTATTGGTTAATTTAATATCATATCTTACAAAATCTCCTTTCCCCAATAAACCATCACCATTATCAGTAATAGTAACAGTCTTGGTAGCCTCGATTCCAGGTATAGCGGTTATACTAACAAGGGTTGGATCATCAGTGGTGTTCCCATCAGTATCATCCCCATCATCTGAGGTATCCGTTACATCATTAGAGTTCCCTGGAGAGGATGCTGTTGTGATAACGGTATTTGAAATGAAGCCTGTTCTCTCGGCAACACTGCTTACAACATAAGATGCTGTATAGGTAGCTACTTCGCCTAGAGTTAAGGTTCCTTGACTTGATCCTGCGCTAGAAGAACTAAAGCTTGGTCCGCTTGTTAGTGTTAATGATCCACCACTTCCATCTCTAAGCGTATCTAATAAGGTTAAGCTTGATAAACTTGTATTACCCTTATTCTCTACCGTTATCGTATAAACTATCGTGTCTCCCAGATCTACAATACCATTGCTGTTATTGTCTATTGTTGTTGCCGTCTTTGTAGTCTCTATCTCAGGAAGTGGTGTTATCTCTACTACAGTAACATCATCTTCTGTATTGCCATCACTATCGTCTCCATCATCTGAAGTGTCCGTTACATTATTACTCTGTCCTGGACTACTCGCCCTAGCTAATACACTGTTATTTATACTCGAGGTCAAGGCTGCATCTGCACTAATAATATAGTAACCACTATAGGTCGCTATCTCGTCAGGCTTCAATGTGCCAGGTGAAGATCCTAATGTAGTTGATGAGAACGATGGACCGGTAGTAAGTGTAAGCGATCCGCCACTACCATCNGTTAAGGTGTCTACTANGGTTAAGCCCGATAAGGTTACATTACCCTTNTTCTCTACCGTTATGGTATAATTGATGATGTCTCCTGATCCAGTGTTACCGTCACCTCCGTTATCCGTTATCGCTGCAGTCTTAGTTACCTCTAGTGAACTAGATGCTGTTATGCTTGTTACTGTTGGATCATCTGTGGTGTTGTCATCAGTGTCATCACCATCATCACTCATATCA
>JGI20156J14371_10000670_pt1 | contig 29483 bp, 34 predicted proteins | sample COG_06_FD_14371 | JGI IMG/M metagenome (IMG submission 14371)
AACCGCCGACCTTCAGGTTATGAGCCTGACGAGCTACCAGACTGCTCCACCCCGCGGTATACTTAAATTCTATTTTTAAGTTTGTTTAACTTTTTAACTCTTTTAATATTTTCTTGTAAAATTCTTTTTTTCTTTTCGGAAGGTTTTTCATAAGTATTCTTTAACTTGATAACCTTAAAAAATCCATCTCGTTGTAATTTTCTTTTAAGAACTCTAAGTGCTTGTTCAATGTTGTTATCTTTGACTTCTATTTTCATAAATTTTTCTAAAAATGAGTGAATATCACTATAAAATTTTGATGTCTATTAAATTTATTCATTGTTTGAAATTTCTTTTGATTGTTTTGCTTTCTCTTTTTCCTTTTTTTCTCTTTTAATTCTTCTCTCAGCTTTTTCTAAGGCTTCCATTAAATCTTTTTGAGTAAATAAGTTTAGTGCTACGGGGTCTTTTGGATTAAGGTTGTTGTAGTTCCAATAACTTTTGTTTCTAATTGATGTTACTGAGTTTTTAGTTACCCCAACTAGTTTTGCTATTTGTGAGTCTTTGAGCATATTGTGCTGCCTAATAAGCCATAATGCAGAGTCAGGTTTATCTTGTCTTTTAGAAAGAGGTATATATTTTTTTATTTTTTTTTCAGTATTTGATATTTCAATATCTGTATTCTTAATTAATAGTGCTCTATTTTCATCTTTAGACGATAATTCAATTTCTTCTCTAGAAAGCTGACCAGAAATAATTGGGTTGTAAGCTTTTATTCCTTTAGCCACTTCACCATCAGCAATTCCTTGAATTTCAACTTCATGTAAATTACAAAAATTTGCAATTTGTTTGAATGTTAAAGTTGTATTTTCTACCAACCAAACAGCAGTAGCCATTGGCATTAATGGTGCATTTGACATTTAATTTTTTTTATCTGATTTGAAGTTTTGAAATTTTTTATTAAATTTACTTATTCTACCTTTATCCATAAACTTTTGTTTTCCACCTGTCCAAGCAGAGTGTGATTTTGGATCAATTTCTAGTTTAAGTAAATCACCCTCAGCTCCCCAAGTTGACTTTGTTTCAAATTGAGTTCCATCAGTCATTTCGACTTTAATTGTGTGGTATTTTGGGTGTATGTCTTTTTTCATATCGAGACTTATAGCAAAAGAATTTTAGAACACAATTAAAAGTTCTTTAAATTTTCCAGCATTTTTTCACTTATTGTGGCACTTGAAGCTTTTATATCAATATTATTAATAGCAAATTCACTTAGATTATTAACTATTCCACCCGCCTCTTTAACCATTATAGTTCCTGCGGCAACATCCCAAAGGTTAATTTTGTTATGAAAAAAACCATCAAGTCTTCCTGATGCGACATATGCTAAATCTAATGCAGCACATCCACTATATCTCATGTTTAAATCGCTAAATTTTACACCTTCGTGGTTACTTGAAAATAGACAGTCATCTAAAGAGTTTTTTTTTGACACTCTCAGTCTTTGATTATTTAAATATGCACCTTTATCTTTTTCTGCAAAGAACATTTCATCCTTGATTGGATCAAAAATTAATCCACTTAAAATTTCATCCTTATATTGGTGGGCAATACAAATTGCAAAATGAGGTATTCCATGAAGGAAATTAGTAGTTCCATCAATTGGATCAATAACCCAAATATTATCTTTATCTTGATTTTTAATATTTCCAGTTTCTTCCGTTATAAAAGAATATTTTTTTTTAGTTTTTGACAACTCTTCAATTAAAATTTTTTCTACATGCTTGTCTGTTTTTGTAACAAAATCATAAGGACCTTTTTTTGATACCTGTAATTTTTCCACTTCTCCAAAATCTCTAATTATTGATTTAGATGCTTTTTCAGCTGCTTTGATCATAATGTTAAGATTTGCTGAAATAGAAATCATTAGGGCTAATTTTTTTTTATATATTCTAAAGTTCTGGTATCGACAATTACCTCGTCACCCGAATCTATAAAAGGTGGAACTTGAATATTTAATCCATTATCTAGTATTGCTGGTTTATAGGATGATGAAACTGTTTGACCTTTTAATGCTACATCAGTTGCTTCTATTTTACATGTTACTTGGTTTGGAAGCTCAACTGAAATTGGGTTTTCATTATAAAAACTTATTGAAACCTCAAGGTTTTCAGTCAACAGCTTACCTTTTTCCCCTACAATATTTTTTTTAATTTCTAATTGTTCAAATGTTTTAGGATCCATAAAAAAATAATTATTTTCGTCCTCATAAAGAAAATTAAAATTCGTTTCCTCTAATGATGCTTTTTCGACAGTTTCACTAGATCTAAATCTTTCATTTAATTTTGTATTCTTTCCTACACTTTTCATCTCTACTTGTGCAAAAGCCCCACCTTTGCCAGGTTTTACATGTTGTGTTTTTAACACTTGCCATAAATCATTTTTATACTCTAAAAGCATTCCTACTCTTATTTCTCCTGCATTAATTTTCATTTAAAATTTCTATAGCCTTTAGGGGTTTATATTTTTTATTACTCCAAACGTAGCTTGAAATAGCTAATAAATTGGCATTGTTCAATAATAGATTTTTATAATTAGTTGAATTAATCCCTCCAATTGCAACTATAGGAGTTTTTGTTAGCTTTTTTGCTTTATTTAAAATCTTAGTTGTAGCTTTAAATTTTACTTTTTTGGTTTTAGATGAAAAAAAGGCTCCAAAAGCAATATAGCTAGCTTTATTCTTAATAGCTTTTTTTGCTAATAAAATTGAATTATGACAAGTAATTCCTATTATTTTATTTCCAATTATTTTTCTTGCCTCCTTTATGTCAGTATCTTTTTGTCCAAGATGACAACCATCAGCATTTAATTTTTTGGCAAGAATTGGATCATCATTTATCAAAAATTTAACATTATTTTTTTTACAGATTTGTTTAATTTTTTTCCCAATTAAAATTTTTTGTTTAAATGAGTATTTTTTAAGTCTTAATTGAAATATCCCTACCTTGCCACTTTGTAAAACTTCTTTTAGATTTTGATAAAATTGAGAGGTAATTTTATTGGGAGAAATAAGGTAAATAAATTTTTTTTTATTTATTTTCAAGTTCTAAAGACCATTTTCCTTGAGCAGCAAGTGTGTTCATCTTTGCTCTATGATTAAAAATATTTTGAGTTCCTTTGATATCTTTAATATTTTTTGACCAAAATTTCAAAGAACTTTGTTGAAGAGCTCTTCCATATGAATAGGTTATTATAAAATTAGTATTATTATGTTTATTAATTAAATTTAAATTTTCTGTTGCTTCTATTTCTGATTGTCCTCCAGATAAAAAAGCAATTCCTGGAACTTCGTTTGGAACAGATTTTTTAAGACAATCAAGTGTTTTAGACGAAACCTCTTCATTAGAAATTTTAAATTTTGATTTATTGCCTGCCAGAATCATATTTGGTTTTAAAATTATTCCTGTTAGATCAATCTTATTAAGAATTAACTCTTCAAAACATTTCTTTATTACTTCAGAAGTTTTATTTAGACAATCGTCAGCTGAATGCTCACCATCCATTAGCACTTCTGGTTCTACTATTGGAACCATTCCACATTCTTGAACAAGAGCAGCGTATCTTGCTAAAGAATGAGCATTTGAATAAATTGCAAGTTTGCTCGGATATTTCTCGCTTATATTGTAAACTCCTCTCCATTTTGTAAATCTTGCTCCAAGTTCATGGTATTTTTTTAACCTTTCTCTTAAACCATCTAATCCTTCAGTAATTTTCTCTTCAGGTGAGTTTGCTAAAACTTTTGCACCAGTATCAACTTTAATTCCTGGCACTGCTCCTGTGTTTCCTATTATGGCAGGGATTGATTTACCGGAACTCGACAATTGATTTATTGTTTCATCATATAAAATAACACCACCAATACAATTCTTCATACTTTCTGAGGTAAAAAGAGTTTCTCTAAATAGAAGCCTATTTTCAGAAGTTGACTGAACATCAACAGACTCTAATCTTTTTGTCATAGTTCCATTGCTTTCATCTGCGGCAAGGATTCCTTTGCCATTAGATAGTATCTTTAAAGCAATTTTATTAAGTTCTGACATTTAGTTTAAAGCTTTTATACCAGGAAGTTCTTTGCCTTCAAGATATTCTAGGAAAGCTCCACCGGCAGTTGAAACAAAATCAAAGGAATCTAATTTGTTAAATTTATTTATTACAGCAACAGTTTCTCCTCCACCAGCAACAGCATAAATTTTATTTTTCGATCTTTTATGAGCAATAATTTCCAAAATTTCTTTTGTTCCATTAGAAAAGTTTGGATTTTCAAAATATCCTGCGGGACCATTCCACAATACTGTGTTTGACTTATTGATTATATCTTTTATGGATNTGATGGTTTTAGGGCCAATATCCAATATCATTTCATCTTTATTAACTTCATTAACTTCTTTTATCATNCCATTACCATCAAGTGTTTTTGAAACTACAATATCAAGAGGATAATATATTTTGCAGTCATGCNTGCTAGATTTTTCTAAAATTTCTTTTACAAGATCTTTATAGCCATCATCACAGATTGATTTACCTATATCTACCCCTGTATTTTTAAGCATTGCATTACCCATGCCACCTACAATAATTATATTATCAAAATCTTTAATTAAATTAGAAATAATCTTAATCTTTGTTGAAATTTTTGAACCACCAATTATACACGTAACAGGTCTTACAATTTTTGAAGTTATTCTTTTTAAAGCATTTATTTCTTCAACAAATTGTAGCCCACAATAGGACGGAATATATTTCGTAATTCCTTCAATTGAGGAATGTGCTCTATGAGAACATGAAAAAGCATCATTAACGTATATATCACCTAGACTTGAAATTTTTTTTGAGAAAAAATCTTCATTTTTTTCTTCTCCTTCATAAAAACGAATATTTTCCATCATCATAACTGAACCGTTAGGAATTTTATTAATTTCACTAGAGGTTTTTTCATTAATTTGATTTTTATTGAATATAACTTCTATTTTTAAAAGATCAGATAGTTTTTTTGAAATTGGTTCTAAAGACATTCCATTAACAATTCTTCCTTTGGGGCGCCCAATATGAGAAAATATTATTATCTTAGCCTCTTTTTCTATTAATAATTTAATCGTAGGTAAGATTTTTATTATTCGTGATGATTCTGTTATTGTTCCACTTTTCATAGGAACATTTAAATCAACCCTAACTATTACTTTTTTTCCCTTCAAAACAAGATCTTGATCTGAAATACTTTTCATTAAACCTTAAATTTTATTTAGATATTCAGCAATATCACACATTCTATTTGAAAAACCCCACTCATTATCATACCAAGCTGAAATTTTTCCCATGTCTTTGCCAACAACATTTGTTAAAGAAGAATCTATTATTGCTGAAGCAGAATTGTGATTAAAGTCAATAGACACCAACTTTTCTTCAGTAATTTCCAAAACTTTTTTTGATTGTTTTTTAGAAGCATAAGTAAAAGCATCATTAATTTTTTCTTTTGTTATTTCTTCTTTTGTACAAAAAATAAGCTCAATTAGCGAAACATTAGGAGTTGGAACTCTCATCGCAACACCCTCTAATTTTCCTCTTAAATCTGGAATAATTTCCCCAATAGCTTTTGAAGCTCCTGTAGATGTTGGAACTATGGATTGACTTGCAGATCTTGCTCTTCTTGGATCTTTATGAGAATTATCTAAAATTCTTTGGTCACTTGTGAAAGCATGAATTGTAGTCATAAAGCCTTTTGTAATTTCAAAATTTTTATGAATAATATTTGCAACTGGAGCTAAGCAATTAGTAGTACATGAAGCAGCAGAAATTATTTGATCATTTTTTGTAAGTATATTTTCGTTAACTCCAAAAACAATAGTTTTATCTGCATCTTTGCATGGCGCAGAAACAATAACTTTTTTTGCACCGTTATTAATATGTGCTATTAGTTTTTCTTTTGAATTAAATTTTCCAGTACACTCAAAAACATAATCAACACCAAATTTTTTCCAATTAATATCTTCAATTTTAGACTTTTGAGAAAATGTAATTTTATTCTTATTTATAATTAGATGATTTTCATCAAAATCTAGATCTGCATTAAATTTTCCATGAACAGAGTCATATTTTATTAAACCACAGCTTGCTTCTGAATTAGATCTATTATTGATATGTTGTATTTTTATATTTTTATTTTTACTTTCAATAATTGCCCTAATTACCATTCGGCCAATTCTTCCCATTCCATTAATGCCAACATTTATTGTCATATTTACTTTCTAATCAATTTTTTTGATTTATTAGTAATGTTTTCCACTGTTAAACCAAAATGCTTGTAAATTTCTTTAAATGGTGCACTTTTACCAAACGTATCAATTCCAAAAGTTAAACCATTACTCCCAATATATTTTTTCCAACAATCTGTTGATGCGGCTTCAATAGAAATTTTCATTTTAGTTTCATTCAGAATTTTTTGTTTGTAATTATTTGGCTGTAAGTCAAAAAGATCCTGACATGGTACTGATATAACTTTAGAATATATCTTATCTTTGGCTAATTTGTGGCTAATTTTAATTGCCAAATTAACTTCAGAACCACTTGCCAGTATTGTTAAATTAATTTTTTTGTTAGAGCGTAAAACTTCATAAGCTCCAAATGAACATTTATTTACTCTTGAGTATTTTATTCTAATTGGATCTAAGTTTTGTCTAGTTAAAGATAAAATACTAGGAGTTTTTGAATTTTTTAATGCTTGTTCCCAACATTCAATGGTTTCCATTCTATCTGCAGGTCTAAAAATATTTAAATTTGGAATAGATCTTAAGCCTGATAATTGTTCTATTGGTTGGTGAGTTGGACCATCTTCTCCAAGACCAATAGAGTCGTGTGTCATAACATAAATAACTCTTTGCTCCATTAGCGCTGATAATCTTATTGATGGTTTGCAATAATCTGAAAATATTAAAAATGTTCCTCCATAAGGAATAAATTTACTATGAAGAGCAAGACCATTCATTATCCCACTCATTGCATGTTCTCTTACACCATAGTGAATATAATCACTATTAAAGTCACCAGGTTTGGTTATTTTATGATATTTTGTTTTAGTATTGTTTGATCCTGCTAAGTCAGCCGAACCTCCAATTAAAGTATTATTTACCCTGGTTAATGCGTTGAGAGTTAGTTCTGAAGATTTTCTTGTAGCTAAACTTTTTAAATTTTTGATAGCATCTAATTTTTCTGATTTTAAAACCTTTGAAAAATTGTTCTTAAGAATTTTATCTATTTCCCCCTTTTTCTTTTTGTAAGTTTTCTTCCATTTATTTTCAAGTAGTATCCCTTTTTTTCCAATTTTTTTCCATTCGTTTAAAATTTTATCTGGGATTTCAAAAGGTTTATAATTCCAATTAAGAGCATCTCTAACAAGTTTAATTTCTTCTAATCCTAAAGGACTTCCATGAGATGAAGATTTACCTGACTTGTTTGGTGAGCCATAACCAATTTTAGTTTTACATGATATGACAGTTGGTTTTTTAGCATATTTAACTTTTTTTAATGCTTTAAAAATTTCCTTTTCATTGTGACCATCAATGAGAATGTAATCCCAACCATAACTTTCAAATCTTTTCTTAAAGTTGTCTGATACTGCTAAGCTAGTTGGACCATCAATAGATATTGAATTGTTGTCAAAAAGCATCACCAAATTATTAAGTTTTAAATGTCCAGCTAAGCTCATTGCCTCATGACTTATTCCTTCCATTAAACAACCATCTCCAGCTAAAACATAAGTTTTATGGTTTATAATTTCTTTACCCAATTTTTTTTTTAAAATTTCTTCAGCTATTGCAAAGCCAACAGCATTTGCAATTCCTTGACCAAGTGGTCCTGTTGTAGTCTCGATACCAGTTTTAGGGTGATACTCTGGATGTCCTGCACATATTGAATTAAGTTGTCTAAATTTTTTTATATTGTTAAGTGAAATACTTTTATATCCAGTTAAGTGCAATAATGAGTAGAGAAGCATAGAGCCATGACCCGCAGACAAAACAAACCTATCTCTATTTAACCAATCTGGATTTTGAGGATTAAACCTTAAAAAATCTTTAAATAAAACAGTTGCAACATCTGCCATTCCCATGGGCATACCTGGATGACCAGAATTTGCCTTTTGTACTGCATCAATTGATAAAAATCTGATGCAATTTGCTAAATCATTGTGTAGTTTGTTCAAAATTATCCTGACTAGACTAAGAAGAATCTATTTAATAATATAAATATATATATATGAATTATATAAACGAAAAAGAAAAAAAACTTAATAACGCTTTAGATGAATTAAAAAATCTAGATTTAAGTAATCCAGATCTACAAAATAATATTGAAAATTTGAGCTCTCAAAAAACTCAATTAGAAATTGAAAAATCTCAACTAGAGGACAAGTATAAGTTATTGTTGGAGGAGCATTCAAATTTAAGTAAAAAACTTGAAGAAATACAAAATAACGAAAAATTAGAGCAAAAAAAACAAACTGAGTTTTCTGAAAAAATTGATGAATTAAATCAAGAAACAGATACTTTGTTAGAAGAAATTGATAAATGGCAAACGTAAGTATTAAATTTAATAATAAAGAATTTTTGCTCTCATGTGAGGATGGACAAGAAGATCATCTTGAGGAATTACTAATTCATATAAATCAAAAATTTAATGATTTAAAAAATAATCTTGGAAATCTTGGGGAAAATAAATTGCTATTAATTACAGCAGTTAAAATTATGGATGAATACTTTGAGACTAAAAAAAAGGTTGACCAAAAAAAAAATGAATTAAAAGATCTTTCAAATAAATTTAAAGAACTGAAATCACTTATTTATGATTATAGAGATAAAAAAGAAGAAGAGATTGATGAATTAAATAAAAATCATCAAAATTTTAAAACTGAAATCGAAGCTAATCAAAAAAAATATGAAGAATTAATTGATACGGCTGCTGATGAAATATCTAATTTTGTTGAAAAGGCAAAAATAGATAATGCTCCTCAATAATTTTTGTGATCAAATCTAGGATAAGAAATAAGATTATAAAACTCAGAAAAAATAATTCATATCAAAATTTAAGAATAGTTTCTGAGAAGTTTTCCTCTTTTTTAAAAAATAAAAAATATAATTTTAAGAATTTAGGTGGATACTATCCTTCTAACTATGAAATTGATGATTTACATATTTTAGATATATATAATAAAAAAGATTATAATATTTTATTACCAGCTATAAAAAAAAATAATCAAATGGATTTTTTTAAGTGGTCAAATAATGCACCATTAAGAATTAATAAATATGGCATTCCCGAACCTGTTTCATCCAAAGTATTTTATCCAGATATTTTGTTAGTTCCATTAGTTGGTTATGATAGTGATTTAAATAGACTGGGTTATGGCGGTGGATTTTATGATCGCTATATTGAAAAAATTGAAAAAATCAAAAAAGTTATTAAGATTGGTTTTGCATTTTCATATCAAAAAATAAAGAGTGTTCCAACAAATCAGTTTGATAAAAAATTAGATTTTATAATCACAGAAAAGAAATATTAAAATGAGAATATTATTTCTAGGTGACGTTGTTGGAATTTCTGGTTGTTCAAAATTAATGAGCAATCTTTTAAATGAAATTAAGTCTAAAAAAATAGATTTTGTAATTGTAAATGGAGAAAATGCTGCAGCTCAAGGTGTGGGTTTAACCAAGGAAATATGTAACGATTTTTTTAATTGTGGAGTAGATGTAATTACCACTGGCAATCACGTTTGGGACCAAAAAGAGATAATGAATTTTATTGAAAAAGAAGAAAGATTATTGCGTCCGAAAAATCTTTTTGAACCCGCTCCAGGAAAAGGATTTAATATTTATGTCACAAAAGAAAATATCAAAATTGGCGTACTTAACTTGATGGGAAATGTTTTTATGAAAAAATGTGAAGATGTATTTGAGATTTCAGAAAAATTTGTGAAACAATATAAATTAAAAGAAGATTATGATTTGTTAGTTGTTGATTTTCATGGTGAAATAACAAGTGAAAAAAATGCAATTGGACATTTTTTTGATGGCAAAGCATCATTAGTAGTTGGAACACACACACATATTCCAACAAATGATACCCGAATATTAAAGAAAGGTACAGGATATCAAACAGATGCAGGAATGTGTGGTGATTATGAATCTGTTATTGGTATGAATGCTGAAAATTCATTAAATAGATTTTTAAAAAAAAATTCAACTAGACATTTTCCAGCAACTGGTGATGCCACTTTATGTGGTGTAATTATTGAATGTAATATAGAAACTGGATTAGCAAAAAATATTGAAAGTTATATTTTTGGAGGCCAATTAAAAAATACTTAAAAAAAAATTATGTCAGGACACTCAAAATGGGCAAGTATAAAACATTCAAAAGGTAAAGCTGATAAACGGAGATCTAAAATATTTTCTAAAATATCAAAAGAAATAAGTATATCAGCAAAACTTGGTGATAAGGATCCTGCAATGAATCCAAGGCTAAGATCTGCCATTCAGGCTGCTAGATCTGCCAATATGCCAAAAGATAATATTGAAAGAGCAATTGATAAATCTTCAGCTACTTCAGAAGCAAATTTTGAAAATTTAAGATATGAAGGTTTTGGTCCAGATAAAATTGCAGTAATTGTAGAAGCCTTAACTGATAATAAGAATAGAACTGCATCAAATATTAGAACTATATTTCAAAAAAATGGAGGAAGTCTAGGCACACAAGGATCTGCTTCTCATAATTTTAGTCAATTAGGTATCATTAAAATTGATAAAAAAGAAATTTCTGATGAAAATATATTTGAACTAGCAATTGAATCTGGTGCTGATGAATGTATTTCTTATGATGAATTTCATGAAGTTCAATGTGTAATGAGTGAGATTTATAATGTAAAAAAAAACTTAGAAAAAATAATTGCAAATTTTATTTCAACAGAAATAGAATGGATTCCATTAAATAATGTTGATGTTGCAAAAGATAGAGAAGAGGCTGTAATTAATTTTCTAGAAACACTAGAAGATGATGATGATGTACAGAATGTTTTTTCAAATGTTAATTTTGGTAAAAATTAATGCTAGTTATTGGAATTGACCCAGGAATTTCAGGATCAATTTGTTTTTTTCAGGATGGAAAAATAATTGATGTAGTTGAAATGCCAACAATGACAGATGGTAAGAAAAATAAAAAACAAGTTAATGGGTCTCAAATCTTTAATGAAATTTCAGAAAGAATTAAAAAAATTGATAAAAAAAATATTAGAGTAATTATTGAACAAGTTTCAGCAATGCCAGGTCAAGGAGTAACTAGTATGTTTAATTTTGGTCAATCATTTGGGATATTAAAAGGAATATGTTCTGCAATGCAATTACCCATGTATTTTGTTAGACCAGCAAAATGGAAAAAATATTTTAGCCTTATAAATTCAGAAAAAGATGCGAGCAGAACTAAGGCAATTGAAATTTTTCCATATTTTTCCTCAAATTTATCAAGAAAAAAAGACTCAAATAAAGCTGATGCTATTTTAATCGCTAGTTTTTACTATGAAACATATAAAATTGACGAATAGTCAAAAAATTGAAGACAAATTCATGACACATTTAAGTGTGAAGAGTAATTATGGAAGCTGATATCGCATCACAAGCAGTAGGATTAGGCACAAATACTGATTTTTCATTATTAAGTCTATTTCTTAGAGCTGATATTGTAGTAAAATCTGTGATTATAATATTGATTGCATGCTCCATTTACTCTTGGGCAGTTATTATTGAAAAGTTTAGATTATTTAAAAAAATAAATAAATTATCAGAAGAATTTGAGGAAAAGTTTTGGAACTCAAAATCTGCGGAGAATTTTTACAATAGCTTACCAACAGAAATTGAAGATCCAATGGCACTAGTTTTCCAAGAGGCTATGGAAGGTTTGTTAAAAAAAAAATCTAAAGTAAATATAAGTGAGAGAATGACAGCAATGTTAGAAGGTGGGATAGAGAAACAGATGACAAAAATTGAAAAAGGATTTACTTTTTTAGCAACAGTTGGTTCTACAGCTCCTTTTATTGGTTTGTTCGGAACAGTTTGGGGAATAATGAACTCATTTCAATCGATAGCAATATCAAGAAATACTAGCTTAGCTATTGTAGCCCCAGGAATAGCCGAGGCATTATTTGCTACAGCTTTAGGCTTGTTAGCTGCAATACCTGCAGTTGTTGCTTATAATAAATTCAACACTGACTCACAGAAATATTCACAAAAGCTAGAAAATTTTTCAAAAAGATTTTTAACAATTATTTAAATGGCTTTTAAACTTAATCGTTTATCAAAAGAACCCATTAGTGAAATTAACGTAACTCCTTTCGTGGATGTTATGTTGGTTCTTCTCATCATTTTTATGGTAACAGCGCCTTTATTAACTGTTGGAGTACAAGTTGATTTACCAGAAAGTTCTGCAGACTCTCTTCCAGAAGAAGCGGAACCACTTACTTTATCTATTAATTCAAAAGGTGAGATATTTATTCAAGAGGCAAAAGTTGAATTTGATAATATAATCGCAAAAGTATTAGCAGTTTCAAAAAATAGAACAGATACAAGAATTTATGTTCGAGGGGATAAAACTATTAACTATGGAAGAGTACTTGAAATAATGGGTTTATTATCTGGTTCTGGTTTTACTAAAGTTGCACTTATATCAGAACCACTTAAGCAAAGGTAACTTAAAGTGAATAGAAGTTTAATTATCTCTTCTGTTTTACATGGTGCTTTAATTTTTATTACAGCTATGAGCTTACCTTTTTTAGCAAAAAAACCACTTGATATACCTCCAATAGTTTCAGTTGAGCTAATACAGATTGCAGAAAAGACAAACATACCATTTGCTCCAAAAGCAAAAAAGATAATTGAAAAGAAAAAGAAAAAAAAATTAAAAGAAAAAGAAAAAAAATTAGTTTCAGAACAAGCGCCTCCAAAAAAAGTTAAAAAAACAAAAACTAAAACAGTTGTTTCATTAGATAAAAAAAAAGAAAAAATTGATAATCAAAACCCTGAAGCGGTGCCATTACCAGATAAAACAGTAAAGAAAATTGAAACAAAAAAAGAAACCAAACAAAATCCAGAAAAAGTTGATAATGAAGTAAAACAAGTATCAGAGTTTGAAAAAAAAGATCTCTTCGATCCAAATAATATTGCAGCGCTAATTGATAAATCTAAAATTGAAGATGCAGATAATATAAAAAAAAATAATGATATTACCCAAGATCAAGATAGAAATATTGAGTCTAATAAACTTACCTTAAGTGAGGAAGATGCCTTAAAGGCCCAGATTTTTGGATGTTGGAGTATTCCACTTGGCTTACCTTATAATGAAGATTTATTAGTTAGAATTAAATTAAAATTAGAGCCTGATGGATCGGTCGCAAAAACTGAAATTTTAGACCATGCTAGAATGAATCAGCCAGGTCAGAGCTTTTATAAGGTTTTAGCAGAAAGTGCTTTAAGAGCAGTAAAATTATGTCAACCATTAAGAGTTCCAAGTACAGGGTATGAAAGATGGAAAGATTTACAATTAAATTTTGATGCAAGAGAGATGTTAGAGGGCTAATATGAAAGTAATGATAAAAAATTTTTTTATTTTATTAATAATATCAATATTACCTATCAATGCTTTTGCATTAATTGAAGTTGATATTACNAGAGGAAATCTTAACCCATTACCTTTNGCGGTATCTCCATTATCAATTGACAATAAATCAAAAAAAAGTTTTGAAAAAATCCTTAAAAAAGAAAATATTGGAATTGAAATTTCAATTATTGTTGAAAATAATTTGAGAACTTCAGGTCTTTTTAATCCATTAAGTAAAGATGCATTTTTGCAAGCTCCAGATATTGCAAATTTAAAGCCAAGATTTGAAGATTGGAATTTAATTAAAGCTCAAGCACTTATTACCGGCAAGGTAACTTATGTTAATGAAAAATTAAGAGTTGAATTTAGATTATGGGATATTCTTGCAGGAAAAGAAATGATGGCGCTTGCTTTCACTACAGTCCCTGATAATTGGCGAAGGGTTGGTCATATAATATCAGATAAAGTTTATGAAAGATTAACTGGAGAAAAAGGATATTTTGATACTAGAATAATTTATGTTTCTGAGGAAGGACCAAAAGTACAAAGAGTTAAAAAATTAGCAATTATGGATCAAGATGGTGCTAATAATAAATTTTTAACACTTGGTAATGAACTTGTTTTAACACCAAGATTTAACCCAACTAGCCAGATGGTCACATACCTGTCTTACTTTAAAAATTTACCAAGAGTTTATTTGCTTGATATTGAAACAGGAACACAAGAAGTTGTTGGAGATTTTCCAGGCATGACATTTGCACCAAGATTTTCTCCAAATGGTAAAAAAATCATTATGAGTTTTGCAAAAGATGGTAAGTCAGATATCTACACGATGGATTTAGAAAATAGGATTGTTGAAAGAATAACAAATCACCCCTCAATTGATACATCACCATCTTATTCTCCAAATGGAAATTTTATAGCTTTTAATTCTGATAGAAGTGGTTATCAACAAATATATACGATGAGAAGTGACGGAGGAAATGTCAAAAGAATTTCTTTTGGAAATGGCATATATGGAACTCCAGTTTGGTCACCTAGGGGAGATTTAATAGCATTTACAAAACTACATAAAGGAAAATTTTATATAGGCGTAATGAGAACGGACGGAAGTGGAGAAAGGTTGTTAACAGAAAATTATTATCAAGAAGCTCCATCTTGGTCTCCAAATGGTAGGGTTTTAATTTTTTATAGAGAGACAAAGACTAACGCAAAAGGCGAAGGTTTTTCTGCTAAGCTATGGTCTATAGACTTAACTGGCTATAATGAACGATTAGTTGAAACGCCAACTGATGCATCAGACCCATCATGGTCATCTTTATTGAGTAATTAAGTTAAATTACTTGATTTTTTGACTTGAAACCTCTAATTAGTTGTGAAAAAGTAAGAAATTGAAATTAGCAGCAAGGAGCAATTTAATGATATTAAGCAAAATTTTTAAAAACACACTTTTAATATTAGCAGCGTGCCTGGTGTTAACTGCCTGTGCAACAAAAAAAGAAGTAGCGACGACTGCTGACATCCAAGGTCAGATGCAAAGTGATGTTTATACAGGAACAGATTCAGTTGAATATTTAGCTGATGGTGTTCCAGATAGAGTTTTCTTTGCAACAAATGAATCAATTTTAACAACAGCTTCAAGAGAGACACTAAGATCTCAAGCTGCATGGTTAAGAAAAAACTCAAGTATAAATGTTGTTCTTGAAGGACATGCAGACGAGAGAGGTACTAGAGAATACAACTTAGCACTTGGAGAAAGAAGAGCTAACTCTGCAAAAGATTACTTGATGACTTATGGAATATCTTCAGACAGAATATCTGTATTAAGTTATGGTAAAGAAAGACCAGTTGATGCTGGCTCAAACCCATTAGCTTGGTCAAAAAATAGAAGATCTGTAACTGTTAAAGCAAATTAATAATTTAAATTTTAAGACCCTAGAGCTTAAATTTCTAGGGTCTTTTTTTTGCCATTTTTATAATCATAAATTAAAAAATCTATGAAATTTACAATTAAACTAATAGTTTTAAAGTTGTTAGTTTTATTAAACTTATTTTTTATAAATGTTTCTTTTGCAGATAGTCATAACATTTATGAAACTTTAGAAAATATTAAGAATGATCTTAAAACTCTAGAGAGAGCAGTATATTCAGGAAGTTTAGAAATTAAAAAAACTACTAGCTCAAATACTGAATTAGATAGCAATTCTGAAGATGTGTTAACTAGACACTTGCTTAAATTATCTGAGGTCGAAGACCAATTTAGACAACTTACAAATAAATTTGAGGAAATAAATTTTAAATTAGATAAACTATCTAATAGATTATCAAAAATACAAGCTGACAATCAAATAAGATTTCAAGATATAGAATCTGCTATAAGCTCAGGTGTAAATTTAACTCAACAAACTTCAAAACCTAAAACCGATAACAACAAAGCTTTACCAGGAAGTTCGCAGCCACAAGATTTAGGTTCAATTTCATACAAAGATACAGAAACTTCTGAAACTTCTCAACAAATTCAATCAGTAGATACTACTGCATCAATAGTAACTGAAACTTTCCAAGCAGAAGAAAAGATACTTCCACAAGATTTAACACCTCAGAAACAATATGAATTTGCAACAAGCTTTTTAAAAGTTGGAGATTACAGTACTGCCGAGAGAGCTTTTAGAGAATTTGTATTATCTAATTCAGATCATGAGTTAGCAGGTAGTGCCCAATATTGGTATGCAGAAACATTTAGGATTAGACAGCTTTACACAGATGCTGCTTCAGCTTATTTAGAAGGTTATCAAAAATACCCAAAAGGTAAAAAAGCTCCAATTAATTTATTAAAACTTGGAGTGTCTATGGTTCAAATTGGAGAAAAAGATCAAGGATGTAAAATGATCAATGGTGTGGAGAAACAATATCCAAAAGCTAATCAGTCTGTAATTCAAAAAGCAAAATATGAGTCCAAAAAATTTGAATGTATTAAGCAAGACTCATAAACTTTTATTAAATAAGTTAAAAGATAAACGAATTTTTCAAATGTATAAAAAATTTGAAAATTCATTTAACACAAATGAAGATTTTATGGTTGCTGTTTCTGGAGGACCAGACAGTCTGGCCTTATCTTTTTTTGCAAAAATATATTCAATTAAAAAATATTTAAACGTTAGATATTTTATTGTTGATCATAAGCTTAGAAAAAATTCTACTTCAGAAGCAAAACATATTCAAAAACAATTAAAAAAGTTTTCTATAAATTTAAATATTTTAACTTGGAATGGAATAAAACCGAAAAAAAATATTCAATCTATTGCTAGAGATAAAAGATATAAGTTATTAGTTAGTGAAGCCAAAAAATTGAATATAAAAAATATATTATTAGGCCATCATTTGGATGATTTATTTGAAAATTTTTTTATTAGAATTTTAAGAGGCAGTGGCCTAAATGGATTAGTTTCATTAGATAAAAAAGCACAACATGAAAAAGTAAATTTAATTAGACCTTTATTAGATTTTAATAAAAAAGATTTAATTTATGTAAGTGAGAATATTTTTGGCTCATTTGTTGAAGATCCATCAAATTTAGATGATAAATTTAAAAGAGTAAAAGTAAGAAATTTTTTAAAACAGCTAGAGACAGAAGGATTAGATAGAAATAAATTTCTTCTAACATTAAAAAATTTAAAATTTGCAAATGAAACTATAAAATTTTACACTCAAAAAAATTTAGAAGAGAATATTTATTTTTTAAAAAAAGAAAAGTCAGTAGTTTTAAAAGAAAGCTTTTTTCATCACTCTTGTGAGGTTGTTTTTAGGTCATTTACAGAAGTAATTAAAATTGTTGGAAAAAAATATTACCCTGTAAGGGGTAAAAAGATTGATATGGCTCTTCAGTTAATTAATACCAAATCTACATTTAAGGTTACTTTGGGGGGCTGTTTTATCAAAAAATTTAATAAAACAATAATAGTGTCAAAAGAACAATAAATTACTTTTAAATATTGATAATTTGTCACTTGTTAAAATTGTAATAATTCTTATCTTATAAGTATGAATTTAAAAAATCTTGCAATGTGGGGCATTATAGTTTTCCTAACTATTGGTCTATATAATATGTTTAAGAATCCACAATCTACAGTAAGAGGTGGAAATCAAATTATATTTTCAGAATTTTTAACCTCAGTGGATAATGGTGAGGTTTTAAAAGTTGATATTCAAGGAAGCAATATAAAGGGAGTATTTTCAAATGGGAATTCTTTCACAACCTACTCACCAAACTATCCAAACTTAATCGAAAAACTTTCTGATAAGGGTGTCAGCATTTCAGCCGCTCCTTTAGAGGAGAAGATGCCATCATTGTTTGGCGTTCTTCTTTCTTGGTTTCCAATGTTACTATTAATTGCTGTTTGGATTTTTTTTATGAGACAAATGCAAGGTGGCAAAGGTGGAGCAATGGGTTTTGGAAAATCAAAAGCCAAAATGATGAATGAATTAAAAGGCAAAGTTACCTTTAATGATGTTGCTGGCGTAGAAGAAGCTAAAGAAGAAGTGGAAGAAATTGTAGAATTTTTAAAAGATCCTAAAAAATTTAGTAGATTGGGTGGCAAAATTCCAAGAGGAGCCCTTTTGGTTGGAAGCCCTGGCACAGGAAAAACTTTATTAGCAAGAGCAATTGCTGGCGAAGCTGGAGTTCCTTTTTTTACAATTTCAGGTTCAGATTTTGTTGAAATGTTTGTTGGTGTTGGAGCATCAAGAGTTAGGGATATGTTTGAACAAGGTAAAAAAAATTCACCATGTATAATTTTTATTGATGAAATAGATGCTGTTGGAAGAAGTAGAGGTGCTGGTTTAGGAGGAGGAAATGATGAGAGAGAACAAACTCTAAACCAATTATTAGTAGAGATGGATGGTTTTGATACAAATGAAGGTGTTATTATAATTGCAGCAACAAACAGACCGGATGTTCTTGATCCTGCCTTGTTAAGACCAGGTAGATTTGATAGACAGGTTGTTGTTGGGTTGCCTGACATCATAGGTAGAGAAAAAATATTAAAAGTGCATGCTAAAAAGATTAAAATGGCTCCCGATGTAAACTTAAGAACAGTTGCAAGAGGAACGCCAGGTTTTTCAGGAGCAGATTTAGCAAATATAGTTAACGAAGCAGCATTACTTGCGGCAAGAAAAAGTAAAAGAATAGTGACACTTGCTGAGTTTGAGGAAGCTAGAGATAAAGTGATGATGGGGGCTGAAAAAAGATCAATGGTTCAAACTGAAGATGATAAAAAACTAACTGCGTATCATGAAGCAGGACATGCAATTGTATCTCTAAACGAAGAAGCTGATGACCCCATACATAAGGCTACAATACTTCCAAGAGGAAGAGCTTTAGGTATGGTTATGACTTTACCAGAAAGAGATAAATACTCACAAAATAGAGAGTATATGAAATCACAAATAGCAAAAGCAATGGGAGGAAGAGTTGCGGAGGAAATTATTTTTGGACATGATAAAGTTACTTCAGGTGCTATGTCTGATATTAAAGCAGCAACATCTACTGCGAAACATATGGTCACTGAAGCAGGTATGAGTGAATTGCTTGGTCCATTAAGCTATGGAGATAATCAGGATGAAGTATTTTTAGGTAGATCTGTTGCAAGAAATCAACAAATGTCTGAAGACACTCAAAAAAAAGTAGATTCAGAAGTCAAAAAATTAGTAGACGAAGGATATGACAGAGCGAAAAAAATATTAAATGAAAAAATTGAAGATTTACATAAATTAGCAAAAACATTGCTTTTATATGAAACATTAACAGGTGATGAAATAAGAGATTTAATATTTCACAATAAATCTATAGAAAGAAATGATGAAAAAGATCNAGCAGAGGAAGAAAAAAATTCAGCTCTAGGATCAATGGGACTTAAACCAAAAATAGTTCATTAAGATAATCATGAAAAGATATTACACACGTGCGTGTAATTTCTTTTATGGTAACGAATCTAAAATATTAGTAAAAAAAAAAAAATCTCTTCCTTTAAATGGAATTAAAGAAATATCATTTGATCATTTGGAGATAATATCAAGGAAATCAAAAAAAAAAATTCATTTCAAAAAAATAAATAGTTTACCTAAATTTTTGAGAAAAAAAATAAATTTGGATTTGAAAAATATTCAATCTAAAAAAAAAAAATTTGCAAATTTAAATTTTCAAAAGATACCAAATGTAATGGGAGTATTAAACATTACACCAGATAGTTTTTCTGATGGAGGAAAATTTAATTCTAAAAAAAAAGGAATGGATCGTGCATTAAAAATGTTTAAATCAGGTGCAAATATAATTGATATAGGAGGTGAGTCTACTAGACCAGGATCAAGCACTGTCAATAAAAGATTAGAATGGAATAGAATAGAAAAATTAATTAGATCTTTAAGTAAAAAAATTCCTATATCGCTAGACACCAGAAAGTCAGAGGTAATGGAAAAAGGAATTAGATATGGAGTTAAAATAATTAATGATGTGTCTGGACTAAGTTATGATATTGAAACTACAAATATTTTAAGAAAATATAAAACTCCCTTTGTCATTCAACATTCACANGGGANACCTAANAATATGCAAATTAAACCTAGTTATAAAAATGAATTATTAGACATATATGATTTTTTTGAGGATAAAATAAAGTTTTTGAGATCTATCGGTATAAAACATAAAAGTATAATNATTGATCCNGGNATAGGNTTTGGAAAAAATTTGAAACATAATATGAATTTAATTAGCAATATTTCTATTTTTCATTCCCTTGGATTTCCTATACTTGTAGGTAATTCAAGAAAAAGATTTATTAAGGACTTAACCGGAAAAAATGATACTAAAACTAGAATTGGTGGAACAGTAGCTTCGTCAATTTATTTGATGATGCAAGGAGTTCAAATTTTAAGAATTCATGATGTTAATGAATTGCTACAAGGAGTAAAAGTCTTTAAAGGGTTATTTAAAAACTAATGGTAAAAAAATATTTTGGTACAGATGGAATAAGAGGGCCTATTAATAGTGAATATATCAATGGTGATATGTTTTTTAAATTCGGCTTAGCATCAGGCAAATATTTTAAATCTCAGAAAAAAAAAATACAAACAGCAATTATTGCAAAAGATACAAGGTTGTCTGGATATACTTTAGAGCCTGCTCTAGTTTCAGGACTTACATCGGCCGGAATGAATGTTTATACATTAGGACCAATACCAACAAATGGGTTAGCTATGCTTACAAAAGCTATGAAAGCAAATATGGGTATCATGATCACTGCTTCTCATAATCCACATTATGATAATGGGTTAAAATTATTTGGTCCTGATGGAATGAAATTATCAGACAAAATTGAAAAAAAAATTGAAAAATTAATTGATAAAAATATTACTAAAAACTTATCAAGTCCAGAAAAGTTAGGACGTGTAAAAAGATTAGAAAGTGGAACGAAAGATTATTTAAAAATTCTAAAAAAGAACTTTTCTAAAGAATTTAATTTGAGAGGATTAAGAATTATAATCGATTGTGCAAATGGAGCAGGCTACAAAGCAGGACCGGAATTACTAAAATCATTAGGTGCAAAAGTTATATCAATTGGCGTAAATCCAAATGGACTTAATATAAATAAAAATTGTGGCTCAACATACCCAAATAAGATTAAGTCTGCAGTAAAAAAACATAAAGCACATATTGGTATTTCCCTTGATGGTGATGCTGACAGAATTATTATGTGTGATGAAACTGGAAATATAGTAGATGGAGATCAAATAATTGCAGCTTTAGCTTCAAGATGGAAAAATAAAAAGATGTTAAATGGAGGTGTGGTTGGGACATTAATGTCAAACTACGGTCTTCAAAAATTTTTTAAATCAAAAAAGATAAAGTTTATTAGAGCAAATGTAGGTGACAGATATGTTAAGGAAAAAATGCAAAAAAATAATTTCAATTTAGGTGGCGAACAATCTGGTCATATTATTTTAGGAAAATTTGCAACAACTGGAGATGGTTTGCTTGTTGCTTTGGAAGTTCTTTTTGCAATCAGGAAAGGAATGAAAGCTAGTGAATTTTTAAACAAGTTTAAAAAAACACCTCAATTATTGAAAAATATAGAAGTTAAAGATAGGTCGATAATTAACAACACTGAAGTTAAAAAATCTATAAAAGTTGCAGAAAAATTAATGATAGGTCAGGGCAGAATATTAGTTAGAAAATCTGGAACAGAATCAAAAATAAGAGTAATGGGTGAAAGCGAAAATAAAAAACTTTTAATTAATTGTATAAACATCATTTCACAAAAGATTAAATAAATTGCAACCAAAATCAAAAATACTAATTATAGCTGGATCTGATTCATCAGGTGGAGCTGGTATACAGGCAGATATTAAGACTGTAACAGCGCTTGGTTCATACGCTATGACAGCTATTACTGCTGTTACATCTCAAAATACTACTGGTGTAAAATCAATAGTTTCAATTGAACCCAAGGAAATCTCCAATCAAATTATATTTACTTCAAGAGACATCAAACCAGATGTAATAAAAATTGGCATGTTACATTCTTCGAGAGTAATAGAATCAGTAATAAAATCACTAGATAAAGTTAAAGTTAAGAAGGTAATACTTGACCCTGTAATGGTTGCTAAAGGTGGTGCCAAATTAATTGATGATAGAGCAATCAAGTTACTTAAAGAAAAGTTGATAAAAAAGGTACTTTTGATTACTCCAAATATTCCTGAAGCTGAAATTTTAACAAAAACTAAAATTAAAAGTAAAGAAGATATGATTTTTGCTGCAAACAAATTAATCGAGTTTGGTGCCAGAAATGTTTTAATTAAAGGTGGACATTTAAACTCTAAGATAGTTCAAGATATATTAGTTTCTAAAACTGATATAAAAATTTTTAATAGTCAGAGATATAAAACAAAAAATACACACGGAACAGGATGCACATTATCTAGTGCAATTGCTACTTTTTTATCATGTGGAAAAACCATAAAGAAATCTTGTGAGCTTGGGATTAAGTATGTAAATTCTGCAATAAAAACTAATCCAAGATATGGTAAAGGTCATGGTCCAATTAACCATCTTAATACAATGAGTGTAAATAGAAAATTTAGATAATGAAAAATATAGTTGTAGTAGGATCTCAATGGGGTGATGAAGGTAAAGGAAAAATTGTAGACTGGCTTTCAGAGCAAGCAGATATTGTAATTAGATTCCAAGGAGGACATAATGCTGGACATACATTGGTTATTGATGGAGTAACTTATAAATTGAGATTATTACCATCGGGAATTGTAAGAAAAAATAAAATTTCAGTAATTGGAAATGGTGTTGTGGTCGACCCTTGGGCATTACTTGAGGAAATTGAGGAAATCAAATCAAAAGGTGTTGATGTAAATATTGATAATTTTATTATTTCTGAAGCTGCAAATTTGATTTTACCATTTCATAGGGAGATGGATGAAATTAGAGAAGATGCTGCTGGCAAAGGTAAAATTGGAACAACAAGAAGAGGAATAGGTCCTGCCTATGAAGATAAAGTTGGAAGAAGATCAATTAGAGTGATGGATTTAAGATCTGAAAAAAATTTAGATCAAAGATTAGAGTCTGTACTTATTCATCACAATGCGATTAGAAAAGGTTTGGGCAAGAAAATTTTTGAGAAAGAACAATTAAAATCAGATTTACTGAAAATAGCACCTGAAATACTTAAGTTTTCACAACCAGTATGGCTTAAAATTGATGAGTTTAAAAAACAAAAAAAGAAAATATTATTTGAAGGTGCTCAAGGAATTTTACTAGATGTGGATCATGGTACCTATCCTTATGTTACATCTTCTAACACTGTTGCCTCAAGTGCTGCAACAGGCTCAGGATGTGGTCCAAATTCAATAAATTATGTTTTAGGAATCACAAAAGCTTATACAACAAGAGTTGGTGAAGGTCCTTTTCCAACAGAATTAACAGATGATATTGGAGAATTATTGGGTACAAGAGGAAAAGAATTTGGAACTGTAACTAGTAGAAAAAGAAGATGTGGATGGTTTGACGGAGTTCTTGTCAGACAAACAATAAAAATTTCTGGTATTGATGGTATTGCTCTTACTAAGTTAGATGTCCTTGACGAATTAGATGAAATAAAAATGTGTGTAGAATATGAGCTTGATGGAAAAAAAATAGATTATTTACCTGCTGCAGTTGAGGATCAGTTAAAAATAAAACCAATATACAAAACTTTTCTAGGATGGAAAACCTCTACAAATGGAATTAAAAATATGGATGCTTTACCTGAGAATGCAAAAAAATATATCTATGCTGTAGAAGATTTTATTGGTGCAAAAGTATCAAGTGTGTCTACTAGCCCAGAGAGAGAGGATACTATTTTGATAGAGAATCCTTTTGATATTTAATTAACAGGTAATAAATTTTTAGATTTTGCTAAAAGTAGCATATGCTTTTGTAGCTTTTCAAAAGCTTTGTTTTCTATTTGTCTAACTCTTTCTCTGCTAATTTTGTATTTTTTACTCAAATCTTCCAATGTTGTTGGATTATCATTTAATCTTCTTGAATATAAAATTTCTTTTTCTCTGTCATTTAAAACTTTAATTGAGTTTTTTAAAAGGTCTTTTCTTTGTTCCATTTCTTCTTGATGTGCAAATTTAAGATCATGATCTAACTCTTTATCAACCAACCAGTCTTGCCATTCATCTCCATCTTCACCAACCTGAGCGTTTAAAGAAAACTCTTTACCTGATAGTCTTCTATTCATTGAAATTACTTCTTGTTTGCTTACATCAAGCTTATTAGATATTTCATTTACATGCTCATCTCTTAAATCACCCTCTGTTTGAGGTGCAATTTGATTTTTGATTTTTTTAAGATTAAAAAATAATTTCTTTTGTGCAGTAGTAGTTCCAATTTTGACTAAACTCCATGATCTTAATATATATTCTTGGATAGATGCTTTGATCCACCACATTGCGTATGTAGCTAACCTAAAGCCTTTCTCTGGCTCAAATTTTTTAACAGCCTGCATAAGACCCACATTACCCTCAGATATCATTTCATTTACAGGTAACCCATATCCTTTGTATCCCATTGCAATTTTAGCAACTAGTCTTAAGTGGCTTGTAACTAATTTTTCTGCAGCCTTAACATTGCCTGTAGTTTTCCAATTTTTAGCTAGCATGTACTCTTCTTCAGCTGCAAGCATAGGAAACTTTTTAATCTGATCTAAATATGCTGACAGTCCTCCCTCATTAGAAAGGGCTGGTAGATTATTATTATAAGTTATGCTCATAGCTGTATTTATTTAGTTAACTATATTAAATTTTCAATGGTTTATTCATTAGTATTTCTAAGCATTTTTAATAAATTATTTAATTCTTTTGGTAAAATTGATGAAAAAATCATTTCTTCGTTGGTTTTAGGATGAACGAAACCCAAAGTTTTTGCATGTAAAAATTGTCTATTTAGTTTTGAAATTAAACTTTCTAATCCCATATCAATATTTTTTAACTTTTTATATTTTTTTTTATACTTGTCGTCTCCAACTATACTATTACCCATATGAGTCATGTGAACTCTGATTTGATGTGTTCTTCCAGTTTCTAATTTACATTCTACCAAACTTAATGTCGGTGTTTTATCATTTTCGAAAATTTCTATAGTTTTGTAATTAGTTATAGCTTTTTTCCCTTTGGATCGGCTGACTTCCATGAGCTGTCTATTTTTTGAGCTACGAGCTATAAAAGTCTCGATTTTACCAGAAGAAGGTCTAAGCTTACCCCAAATTAAAAGTTGATAAACTCTTGTGATTGTATGGTCGCTAAATTGTTTTGAAAGATTTTCATGAGTTTCATTATTTTTTGCAATTACTACTAAACCAGATGTATTTTTATCAATTCTATGAACAATGCCCGGTCTAAGTTCGTCACCTATTGTTGAAAGAGAGTCTTTATCATAATGCATTAATGCATTAACAATTGTTTTGTCATAATTTCCAGCACCTGGGTGCATAATTATTCCAGCTGGTTTGTTAATTATTAACAAATCTGCATCTTCATGAATTATTTCTAACTTAAAATTGTAAGGTTTTAAGGAGGCTTCTTGGGGTTCTGGTATATTAAGACTTAATTTGTCCCCAGTTAAAACTTTTTTTGAAGGACTTTTTATAACCTTATCATTCAACTTTAGTTTTTCTTTAAGAATTAAATTTTTAATTCTAGTTCTGCTAATCAATACTTCTCTTTTATTGATTAAAACATCAACTCTTAGATTATTTTCACTTTCTTCAACTATAAAATTAATGTTTTTTTCCATAAAATGTAATACTAATACTATATGCGCTTGTAGCTCAACTGGATAGAGCGCCTGACTTCGGATCAGGAGGTTCTGGGTTCGACTCCTAGCAGGCGCGCCAATTTATTCTCCAATATTTATTAGTGTACCTTTGTCTCTAGCTTTATCAAAAGAATAATAGAAAACAGATATTGCTGTAACTAGGTAGATAGCGTTTAAAAAAAGTGCTTGGACTATATTTTCATAATTTACCAATTGATTGACCAGTATATTTCTTGTTTCTTCAAAAATATAAACTAATGGCAGGGCATAAGCTATTGATTGAAAAATTTCTGGTAGTGTTTCAACTGGATAATAAATACACCCAAAAGGAGCCAATAAAAACATTGTAGACCATGCAATGTTCTCAAAGGATGGTCCAAATCTTAGTAGTCCTGCAGATACAAATAAACCAAGTGTAATTCCAAAAATATATAAACTTAAAAAAAGAAATCCTAAAGGTAATCCTAAGTCTAATAAAGATATTCCAAATATAGGAGAGGTTAACAATATTGCAGGAACTAATCCTATTAAGGCTCTAATTAAAGCAGTGATAACTAATGATGTAATAATTTCACTAATTTTCATTGGCGCAATAAATAGATTGGTAAAATTCCTGCTCCATATTTCCTCTAAAAACAACATATTGAACCCAATGCTTGTTCGAAACAAAAAATCATAAAGAATTGCACAAGAAAGTATTACTCCAACCGCACCATTATAGTAAGTGCTATGAGATGCAAAAAAATTGGAAATAAAACCCCATAGAGTAATTTGAATAGATGGCCAATAAATTAAATCCAATATTCTTGGAAATGATCTTGTGATTAAATAAAAGTGTCTTAAAAAAAGACCATAAATTCTAGTTAAATTCATTTTTACTCCTCACAAGTTCTAAAAATACTTCCTCTAAGTTTTTTCTTCCATGTTTTTTAATTAAATCGTCTGGTGTGCCGCTATCCACAATGATACCATCCTTCATCATTAGCACAGAATTGCATAGTCTTTTAACCTCATCCATATTATGTGAAGCTAACAATACTGATATTTTTTTTTCTTTTTTATAATTTTCTAAAAATGTTCTTACAAAATCTCCAGTTTCAGGATCTAAAGACGCCGTAGGTTCATCAAGCAAAAGTACAGTAGGATCATTAATCAAAGCTTTGGCTAAGCTTACTCTATTTTTTTGTCCCGANGAAAGTTCTCCTGTAACTTTNNCNAAAAGTGTGTTTAACCTCAATTTATCTGCCAGATGATCTATTCTTTCATTCAAATTTTCAACAGTATATAANTTTCCATAGACTATTAAATTTTGTTTAACCGTAAGTTTTTTTGGTAATTCAATATATGGAGAAATAAAATTCATTTTGTGAAGAAGAGAAATTTTGTTTTTTTCAATATCCATTCCATTAATCAAGACCTGTCCATTTGTTGGTTTTAATAAGCCAAGTATCATTCCAATAGTAGTGGTTTTGCCACAACCATTTGGTCCTAACAGACCAACAATTTCATTCTCATTTATCTTAAAGTTTATATTGCTTACAGCTTTTTTTGATTTATATGATTTAGATAAGTTAATTACTTCAATTGAATTTGCCATTTAATATTTTGAAGCTCTATTTAATCTATCATTTATTGTTTTTCCAATTCCTATATTTGGAATTTTTTCTACCGCAATTGTTCTATATTTATTTTTTTTAATCTTTCTTAATGTAGAGTATAAATTTTTTGCAGCTTCCTTTAGATCATTTTTTTTTGTTAAATAATAATAGTCTTTTAATGTAACTTTTCTTTTTTTAATCAATAAAAAAGCTTCATTCTTTTTAGGTTTTTTAACATTTATTCTCAAAGGTATGCCGGGAGAGTAATGTAGAGGAAATTGACCAGGAGCAATTTTCTTTTTTGATTTAGTGTTAATTAAAACTTTTTTATCTAATATTTTTTCTATTTTTGAAACATCTAGTCCTCCAAATCTTAATATTGTTGGTTTAGTAGTAAGATTAATAATTGTTGATTCCAAGCCAATTTGGCACCTACCACCATCCAAAACATATTTTATTTTTGACCCAAATTCATCAACAACATCTGTTGACTGAACAGAACTTAATTTTGTTGATATGTTCGCACTGGGCGCAGCTAATGGGTAGGCTAAATCTTTAAGTAATTTTCTAAATAGAGGATGTTTTGGAAAACGTACAGCAAGACTTTTTTGTTTATTTGTTACAAATTTAGAAATTTTGGAGTTATTTCTCAATTTAAGGATGAATGTTATTGGTCCAGGAGAAAACTTATTATAAAGTTTAATAAAATTTTCACTAATGTGACAATCTTCTTTAATTCTATCAACGTTAAAATAATGAACAATTAAGGGGTTATTCATTGGTCTTTTTTTAAGCTTAAATATTTTTTTTACAGCCATGTTGGAATAAGCATTTCCTGCCAATCCATAAACAGTTTCGGTAGGTACAGCTATACAATGATTTTTATCTAAATATTTTTTAGCTTTTTTGATATTTGATTGAATAGATTTCATGTATTAATAATTATTATTATATGAAAGATAAAGATTTACCAACTGATAATAGTCAATTCTCTCTTGAGGATTTAACAGATCAAGCAGATAAAATAATTGAGTCATTAGAAAATGAAAAAGACCTTAATAATTCAATAGAAAGTTACCAAGAGTTATTAAAGTTGAATAAAGTTATTGAAAAAAAATTTCATAAAAATTTTAAGAATATAAGCGAAGAAACAAATAAAAAAGTTAAAGATATAATAAAGAAAAAATGAATAATAAGTTAAGCAAGATAGCAATAGACACAAATCTTTTTTTAAAAAACTTTCTTAAAAAACAAGGTAACTCCGAATTAATTCCGGCAATGAAATATGGTTTATTTCCTGGCGGTAAAAAAATTAGATCTAAAATTTTGATAGATATTGGTTCATTATTATCGATTGATTATAAAACCTTAATAGCAATTGGTGCAGCAGTTGAATGTATTCACGCTTACTCCCTTATACATGATGATTTACCGTGTATGGATGATGACAAAATAAGAAGAGGTAAACCTTCTACTCATATCAAATTTGGTGAATCTACAGCTGTTCTTGCTGGAAACTCTTTACAAACAATGGCATGTGAAATTTTAGCAAGTCCTACTTTAAGAGTAAGTGAAAAAACCAAAATTAATTTAATTAAGAAGTTATCTGAATGCTCAGGTCACTTAGGTATAGCTGGTGGTCAATATCTAGATTTAAGTTATGAAAAAAAAAAGATATCAAAAAATAAAATTATTGAAATGGAAATTAAAAAAACAGGAAAATTATTTAGTTTCTGTTGTGCTGTTCCTGCGATTATAAAAAACAAAAAAGATAAAGAAATAAAATTTTTTGAAAATATAGGTTCAAATATTGGTTTATTATTTCAAATAGCCGATGATTTAATTGATCA
>JGI20156J14371_10000697_pt1 | contig 28925 bp, 26 predicted proteins | sample COG_06_FD_14371 | JGI IMG/M metagenome (IMG submission 14371)
TTAATTTAGCCTGTCGACAAATTGGTACTTTCCGTCAGCCATCTTACCAAAAAGCTCCTGTACTTCTGGGTGATCAACAGGTTCTCCACTTTCGTCGCCAACCAAATTTTGTTCTGATACATAAGCGATATAGTAACTCGTTTCATTTTCGGCAAGTAGATGATAAAATGGTTGGTCCTTCTTAGGCCTGTAGTCCTCTGGAATAGAATTCCACCACTCATCAGTATTATCAAAGGTTGGATCAACATCAAATATTACTCCCCTAAAAGGGTGTATTCTATGCTTTACCACTTGTCCAATCGCAAATACTGCATTTCTATTAATCATAGATTCTCCTCCACTCTTCATTGCTTAAACTGCTCTATTAAAAAAGTCTAGAAAAAGACACATAATTTTCGTAGTTGTGTTCAAGTTAAAAAGCTATATTGATATATGAAAATTGTTGAGGCATCCAAAATGAAATACATAATTCTTTGTTTGGCATTATTGGGAATTTCCTGCAGTCTAATACCATCAAAGAAAATGTCTCAGCACGATGCATGCTCAATAATTGAGGCAAAGCGATCCTGGAAAACTGCCCTGATTAATACTAATGCAAAATGGAACATATCACCAGGAATGCAACTTTCTTTTATTCTAACAGAGTCCAATTTTCGACCGCGAGCTAAAACAGCACGGAAATATTTTCTTGGTGTTTTTCCGGCTGGAAGGCTTTCTTCTGCCTTTGGGTATGCTCAAGCAATTGATTCAACATGGGAGGAGTATAAGAATAAATCAGGTAATAGGTTTTCAAGTAGAACAAATTTTGCGGACTCAGTAGATTTTATAGGTTGGTATGCTAGCGAAACTGCAAAGAAGTTAAAAATTTCTGAATCAGACGTTTTTAATCAGTATTTAGCATATCATCAGGGACATAAAGGCTATCAAAGAGGATCATATAAAACCAAATCAAACTTGCTAAAGGTCGCACGCCGAACTCAAGCCAATGCTCGAACATTTAATTTACAATTGAAGAATTGTGGATGATCATGGAATATTAATTGTGTTTTAAAATTAAGGTTTCTTCTTCTAAAAAAACTTCAAGTTTTTCTATATCAAGTAAATCTAGGAGACCTATCGAACTTAGCCATATACTTGCTTCAGAAATCCTATTTAAGTTTGCCTGACAAATTCGTTCTCTACCATTCTTTTTTTTAATAATAAGCCCACAAGTATGAAGCACTCGTAAATGCTTAGAGGTAGATGCCAAACTTAAATTTGATTTTATTGCAATATCACTCACTTTAAGGTCCTCAGACACGAGCATTGAAAGAATACACCTTCGGTGCTTATCAGAAAGAGAGAAAAATATTTTATCTAAATGTTCATTTTCAATTTTTTTAATCTGCACTCTAAATTTCTGACTTTGTGATTTGAGGGCAGTTTTACAAAAAAAAAACTAATAATCAACTGCTTAGTTGATTAATTATTTCCTTAACTAAACTAATTAATAAATTAGTTGTAATAAGTTAAAAAAAGAAAGTTAATAAATAGTTGTTTACAATCAGACGTTTAGCGAGCCTGCTAATTAAGAATAATGTATTGACTATATGATTACTGATGAATACATTGCGGTTAACTTAATTAGTATTGAAGTTAGATTTAAAGTAGATCGAAGGAAAAACATTTTAGATATTACCACATGACCCTCTTACCTGAAAAGCCAGACAAGTTGAAAGAATTAAGTGAAAGAATTCTATTAGCTCAGAGAAAAGGAGTGGCTGGAAAAGAACATTCAACAAGTAAAAAAAATGTGAGTTACGTTTGGAGAATGGTACTTGAACTGGTTATAGGAATGGTACTTGGATTTGGGATTGGATTTAGTTTAGATAAGTGGTTAGCGACAGCCCCTCTAATGATGATAATTATGTCGTTATTTGGATTCGCCGCTGGAATTAGGACTATGATGATGACTGCGAATGAATTTATTAAATTAAATAAAAAAGTACGAACAGAGGAGTGATAAACATTTGAAAGAAAGCAGTGAAAGTCAATTTAATATCCATCCAATGGACCAATTTATCATTGAGCCAATACTTTCTGGAGCAGAAGTTTTGGAATGGTATACTTTTACGAATCAGGCACTTTGGATGCTAATTAGTTTAGTGGCTATCTCTTTACTATTTGTTTTTGGTATAAGAAAAAATGAGGTTATACCCGGAAGACTGCAATCAATTGCAGAGATCCTGTATACATTTGTAAAGAAAATGGTCGTTGATATTGCTGGCCCCGAAGGTCTCAAATATTTTCCATATATTTTCACTTTATTCATCTTTATCTTATTCGGTAATATACTAGGATTACTTCCATTTAGTTTTACAGTAACAAGTCATATAGCAGTTACCGGAATACTAGCTTTAGCAGTATTCTTGTTCGTTACAATTCTCGGTTTTGTGAAAAATGGATTTAAATTTCTTGGATTGTTCTGGATCTCGAGTGCTCCCCTAGCCTTACGACCGGTACTTTTAATTATAGAAGTTATTTCATATTTTGTTCGCCCAGTGAGCCATTCCATAAGGCTAGCAGGCAATATGATGGCCGGCCATGCAGTAATAAAAGTATTTGCTGGTTTTGCTGGAGCGCTTGGGTTTGGAGCGATAGCCCCAATAGTAGCAATAATGGCCGTTTATGGTCTAGAGATGTTAGTTGTCGTAATTCAAGCCTATGTATTTACAATTCTAACTTGCGTATACCTGAATGATGCACTTCATCCAGGACATTAATTTAACAAAAAAAGGAAAAACGTTATGGAAGGCGATATAGTACAAATGGGTAAGTTTATTGGTGCAGGACTAGCTTGCACTGGTATGGGGGGTGCAGCTGTAGGAGTTGGTCACGTTGTTGGAAACTTCTTGGCAGGGGCTCTGCGGAACCCTAGTGCAGCACCGGGACAAACAGCAACTATGTTTATTGGCATTGCATTTGCTGAAGCACTTGGAATCTTTAGTTTCCTAGTAGCCCTTCTTTTGATGTACGCGTAAATGTATTGATAAGTATTAACCCTTAATAAGGCTGGACTTAAGAAATGGCTACAAATAATACTGCTGAGGCATCCTCTGGAGGGATGCCGCAGCTCGACTTTAGTACTTTCCCTAATCAAGCATTCTGGCTTGTTGTAACGCTACTTTGCTTATTCATGATGGTTCGACTTTTGATAATTCCAAGAATGGATAACATTCTAGCCAATAGAAGAAAGGTTATTGAAGAAGATTTAGTAGGAGCAGAAAAGTTTCGCGATGCAGCTGAGGAACTTAAAAACGCTCTTACCGCCGAAGTTGACTCTGCTCGTGCAAGATCAAATGAAATTCTGTCAAAAAACAAACAAAAATCGAAGTTAAATTATAAAAAAGGAATGGCCGAAGCTTCTGAGATTACTACAAAATTATTAGTAGACTCTGATAAATTGATTGGTAAAATGCAGAAAGATGCAGCCCAACAGGTAGATCAAATTTCTGATGAGATTGTGCCGGAGTTAATAAAAAAAATGTCCTCCTGAAGATAAATTACGGTCACCCAAGAGAGAAAATAGAACAATGGTTAGTATACGTAAAATAACTTATAGATTTTTAATAACGGTACTAATTGGAATTTTTCCAATTTTCGTTCAGCCAGTTATAGCTGCTGACGATGTAGCTTTTCTCAGTCTAGATAATACAAATCTTGTGGTATTAATTGCTTTTCTAGCCTTCATTGCTATACTTCTTTACCTGAAAGTTCCTGCTAAAATAACTGAGCTGTTGGACAATAGACAGCAGTCTATTAAAGATGAAATAGATGGTGCGACATCTCTCTTAGAAGAGTCAAAATCTTTGCTGGCAGACCTTGAGCGTGAGCACAAGGTTAATATAGCCAAGGCGGAGACAATTCTTAGTGACGCTGAAATTGAAGCAAAAAGATTTCTGACAGAATCCAAGAAAGAAATCAGAATGGCAATTGAGCGAAAAATAAAATTAGCAGAAGAACAGATAAAAGCATCCGAGAAATTGGTTATAAAAAGTATTAAAGATAGGGCTATTGATAAAGCTTTCCTGACCACTGAAAGCCAATTAAGGGAATTGCCAAAATCTGGATTGAACAAAACTCTTCTTGAAGACTCACTAGCAAGTTTAGATCAAGACTTTAAAAAATTATAATAATAGTAAATCGGTTGTTACATTTTTAACTTTCAGTCTCCTAAAATTAGTGGATAAGCTTCAGTCAAACTAGGCGGACATACTTATTGTCTATTTAATGTTCTGATGGACTTTAAACCCAGAAAAATCTTCCGCTAAGCCAACCAAAAGAGACCTTAGCTTGAAGGAGATACAATTGACAAAAAAAATTCAAGTGCTGGGTATCGGCAACGCGATGGTTGACATGCTGATAGAATGCACTGAGGAGTTTCTAAATCAGAATTCTATAAAAAAAGGTGTTATGGAACTTATTGGATTAGAACATTCCAACCAACTTTATAAAAGCTTTGACCATCAGAGCCAGGTGTCAGGAGGTTCTGGTGCTAATACTATAGTGGGATTAGCTTCACTAGGTGCCACCACCAGTTATATTGGAAAGGTCAGAGATGATATACTCGGACAAAAATTCCGCGATGATTTAATCAATAAGGGTGTGAACTATAAAACAACACTCGCTAAAAAAAATAATGTTAATGAAACTGGTAGATGTATGGTTTTTGTTACTCCCGATGGAGAGCGATCAATGTGTACATATCTTGGCGTCACTGAGTCTCTCGAAGAAACTGATATTGATGCTGAACTCGTAAGTCAGTCAGAATGGATATATTTAGAGGGCTACAGATTTGATGGACAGGATAGTGAACTAGCTTTCGCAAAAGCTCTCGATATTGCAAAGCGTAATTTTTGCAAAACTGCTTTAACTTTGTCTGATCCATTTTGTGTTGCAAGAAATATGTCTGCATTTAAAAAAATGATTACTGATGATATCGACTTACTTTTTTGTAATGAAGCAGAGCTGAAATTACTCTACCAGACTGGTGATTTAGATGAAGCAGTCAGAAAAGCCTCCAATGATGTAGAGTTACTAGCCTGCACCATAGCAGAAAAAGGGGCTGTTATATCTAATGAAGGAAATATTTTTTCAGTACCTGCTAAAAAAACAAATGTGGTAGACACTACTGGGGCGGGTGATTTATTTGCTTCGGGTTTTCTATACGGGTTACTTACAAAAGAAGCTTTTGAGATTTGTGGACAGATGGGCAATCTAGCAGCCTCTGAAATTATTGGTCACTTAGGTGCACGCCCTGAGTCTGACCTAAAGTCACTATTTATTAATAAATTATCCCAATAAAAGTATCTAATTTCCTTATTCACTTGTGGCTACACGAAATACATCCTCTAATATAGGTTCAGAGGTTTCGATGTCCTTGATTGATATGTCAGCCTGTTTACATAAAGCAATTAGCTCCACCGCAGTAATTAACGATCGATCAAATGATAGCTCAAGAGAACCATTACTTCGCACTAAGACCTTAACTGCTCTTGGAAACATAGGTATCTTTTTTATCGTTTCTCTTGGATGAATTATAAGAACTTTATTGTGCACTTTGGCTAGAAGTGCCTCAGTCTCTCCATGCTCGACTAAAATTCCATTATTTAATATTCCAATTTTGTCACATATGTTTTGAGCTTCCTCTAAATAATGGGTTGTCAAGATAATTGTGGTTCCTAATTTACTCAGTTCTTTTATATAATCCCACAACATTTCCCTTAAATTTATGTCAACTCCTGCTGTTGGCTCATCTAAAATTAATATTGGTGGATTATGTACTAAGGCTTTCGCCATCAATAGCCTTCTCCTCATTCCACCTGAAAGTGCTCTTGCATATGAGTGCATAACATCAACTAGCCCAACCTTTTCTAAAATCTCTAAAGTTCTCCGTTCTCGCCTTGGCACCCCAAATAAACCAGCTTGGATTTCTAACGCATCGTAAGGCGATAAGAACGGATCAAGGTTTAATTCTTGAGGTACAACACCCAGGAACGATCGTGAGCGTTCTGGTTCTCTATCTTGGTCACAACCCCAAACTACAACAGAGCCACTCGTTTTATTCGTCAAACCAGCAACAATATTTATCATAGTTGATTTCCCAGCACCATTAGGACCTAAAAGACCAAAAATAGAACCTTTGGGGATTCTCAAATCCAATGTATCCAAGGCTATTTTTTGTTCTTGCCTTTTATTACCATAGTAAACTTTGGACACACCTATTAGCTCAATTGCATATTCCATTCTATTTGTCTTTTTATTAATAAAGTTTCTGATGAAATCATTGATCGGTTCAAGTCATGTTGATAGACTATATTTATCGAATCTCAATTAAAAGAGTATTTAGGGTTTCTACGAAAATAAAGGGAAGTTATGGCAATTACACCTCAAGAAATTGAAGAGGTTACCACTTTGACAGTCGCGTGCATGGGTGATTTAGAAAATAGAAATGAAGGTCATCCAAAAGTATGGCTTAGAATTGCTCCAGAGCTAGGCAATGTCATATGCCCTTACTGTGACAAAAATTTCATTTTTAAAAAAATTTAAATCCAGTTCGCTTGGTTAAAGTAGAAGAATATGAAAAATTGTTTTGGTAAAGGGCACAAACTTCATCTTATAGACGGGTCTGGATTTATTTTTAGGGCGTATCATGCACTTCCACCTCTCACTCGTTCGGATGGGGTTCCAGTAGGAGCGGTAGCCGGTTTTTGCAATATGATTTACCGAATGATAGAAACGAATAATGGCCCTAATGCGGCTACTCATCTAGCAGTAATATTTGATCACAAAGGTAAGACATTTAGATCTGAAATCTATCCAGAATATAAGGCTAACCGTCCACCTGCACCAGACGATCTTATTCCTCAATTTGATTTGATTAAAAAGGCAACGGTCGCCTTTAACCTACCATCAATTGAAATTGAAGGATATGAAGCAGACGATATAATTGCATCTTACGCAGTCCAAGCCCGTGAATTAGGGGCGGAAGTGACAATCGTCTCTTCCGATAAAGACTTAATGCAATTAGTTGGTAACGGGGTATCTATGTACGATGCCATGAAGAATAAAGTAATTCATCGTGAAGAAGTAATAGAAAAATTTGGCGTTGAGCCTAAAAAAGTCATTGATGTTCAGTCATTAGCCGGAGACAGTGTTGATAACATACCAGGTGCTCCAGGTATTGGAGTTAAAACAGCAGCACTATTAATAAGTGAGTACGGTGACCTTGACAGCTTACTGGAGCGAACTGATGAAATTAGACAACCCAAAAGACGACAAGCTCTCATTGATAATTTAGAAAAAATTATCATTTCGCGTGAACTAGTGACCTTAAAAACTGATGTGCCTCTACCACAAAAGTTAGATCAATTCCAACTAAAGGATATGAAACCTGAAATCATAATTAATTTTATGTCAGAAATGGGATTCAAAACTTTGACCAAGCGGATTTCAAACAAACTTAATTTCAATCCAATTAGCAATGAAAGCGATGTAACTATAGGCACAACGACTAGCCTGAAGAGTAATGCCAGTCATGAGAAGTATATTCAAAATATCCCATACTCAAAATATTCAGTCGTCACAAATGATACTGACTTACAGTATTGGATAAACAAGATACGAAAGCGAGGATATTTCGCAGTTGATACGGAAACAACTTCACTCAATGAACTTGAAGCTGATTTAGTCGGGGTTTCATTATCAGTTTATCCAGGAGAAGCGTGTTATATTCCAATAGGTCACAAAAATGGTGAACAAGCAGATGGTAGCCTTTTTGATACAACAAGTCTGAACGCCAACCAACTAGAAAAAAGTTATGTAATTTCGAAACTTAAACCCCTTTTAGAATCTGAAAGTATTTTAAAGATAGGTCAAAATATTAAATATGATATAAAAATATTTCAAAAGGTAGGTATTTCAGTAACGTGCATTGATGACACAATGTTGATGTCCTACGCCTTGAATGCAGGACTGCATAGGCATAACATGAATACCCTTTCCGAATTATATCTGAACCATGAACCTGTAAAGATTCAATCCTTAATCGGAAGTGGAAAAACGGCTAAAACATTTGATAAAGTTTTGATAAATGATGCTGCACCCTATGCTGCAGAAGATGCAGATATTACGCTCCGGTTATGGCTTGTTTTTAAACCAAAACTATCACAGCAAAAACTGCTTAAAGTATACGAAAGTATGGAACGTCCGTTAGTTGCCGTTTTATCAAAAATGGAACTCAAGGGCATATCCATAAATAGAGAACTTCTAGCAAAAATGTCAAACTCATTAGCGCAACGACTTTCTATTTTAGAATCTGAAATTCACGCTTTAGCAGGTAAAAATTTCAATATTGGATCTCCAAAGCAACTTGGTGATATTTTGTTTATTTCAATGGGTCTTCCTGGTGGAAAAACAAGTAAAAATGGATCATTCTCAACTGGTGCTGAGGTCTTAGAGACTATCGCGGCTTCTGGTAATATCTTTTCAGAAAAAGTCCTGGACTGGCGTCAGCTTGCAAAACTTAAATCAACTTATACTGACGCACTAAGAGAGCATATAAACATCAATACGCAACGAGTGCATACCTCTTACGTAATATCAGGAGCATCAACAGGACGCCTATCGTCAACTGAGCCAAACCTACAAAATATACCTATTAGAACGGAAGAGGGCCGAAGAATTCGTGAAGCATTTATATCTAGTAAAGGTAATAAGTTGCTAAGCTTAGATTACAGTCAAATCGAACTCAGAGTTCTTGCTCACATGGCAAATATTCCAAGTTTAAAACAAGCATTTGCAAATAATGTGGATATCCATGCTTTAACTGCATCTGAAATGTTCAATGTACCACTAAATAAAATGACTTCTGAGATAAGGCGTAAAGCAAAAGCAATTAATTTTGGGGTAATTTATGGTATATCTGCCTTCGGCTTAGCTAATAATTTACGAATACCTCGAGAGGATGCAAAGGCTTTTATAGAAACCTATTTTAAGCGTTTTCCTGAAATAAAAGAATATATGGAATCGACTGTAAGTTTTGCAAAGAAGTACAACTATGTAGAAACATTATTCGGTCGACGAATTCATACTCCTAATATAAATACGAAAGGTCATGCATCTGGATTTGCTCAAAGAGCTGCAATAAATGCCCCTATTCAAGGTTCGGCAGCAGATATAATTAGACGAGCCATGATAAGAATACCTGAAATATTAGTGAGGAATTCATTATCAGGTGAAATGCTTCTTCAAGTTCATGACGAACTTATATTTGAAGTCCCCAAAAACGAAGTGGAAAAAACTACAGTATTAGTAAAACAAGCCATGGAAAATGCGTGCGAGCCAATAGTAAAGCTTGATGTTCCTTTAGTAGTTGAGAGTGGCACAGGGAGTAATTGGTCAGACGCACACTGAATATAAATGCATTATCTATTCTTTACTACAGTTTTAGACAAGAAATTCTCAGCTCATCTGAGCTGTTCTAATTCATTTTGGATAGCCTTCAAAATATCTTTATTAATATGTCTTGCAACTACATTAGTCCCATAAACACCTGCTTCACTAAATGGATAAGAACCAACAGAAACATCAGAAAATTTAGTGGCAATTTCCTCTAACTTTTTAGCAATATCACCCTCTGACTTAAAAAATTTGACTGATATTGATAACATGGGAGATCCACAAACCAATGTGGGAATTATTGATCCAACCATAGCCTTAAAGATAGATGGAACGCCTGCCATAACGTAAACATTATTTAAAACAAACCCAGGTGCTTTTGAAATAGGATTCTCAATTAACGATGCTCCATGCGGTATTCTTGCCATTCTAAGCCGTGCTTCGTTCAAGGATTTCTCACCATCACCATAGTTACTACTCAAAATCCGTTTTGCATCTTCATTAATACTTATTCTTACGTTAAATGCTCGAGCAACTGCATCAGCCGTAATATCGTCATGAGTAGGCCCAATCCCTCCACTAGTAAAAACGTAAGTATATTTGATCCTTAGATCATTTATGGCTAATACGATCTCTTGAGCTAAATCGGGAACTACACGGACCTCAGAAAGATTAACTCCAAGTTCACTTAGTTTTTTTGCCAAAAAATTTCCATTAGTATCCTGAGTCCTACCAGAAAGAATTTCATCACCAATTATCAGAATAGCTGCAGTAGGTTGTGATATTGCGGTATCAACTAAAGACATTTCACTCTCCAAAATAATTCAATTAGATTTTTAATACTCATATAATTATGTGTTTCTTCGTTCTTAAAGCTGAACCAGGGCTATCAATTTTTCAATTTACCGAATGCTGAATCTAACATTGTAAGTAGCCTTATTAAAGCATAATATTAATGAGTAGTTAGCTCTACATTAGTGATTGCTCTTTTCAATTGATAAGAACAGGGATTTACTGAAAAAATTTGATAGAGTATTTGCAAAAAATTGGTTTTTATTATAAACGCGATCCAGTAAACTTATCTAATAAGAAAAGAGTACACATTGAGCCCGATTAGAGTGAATGCAGACGGTATTAGAATACATTCCAAAACTGAATTTGATGGAATGAGAAAATCATGCAAACTGGCTGCAAGGACACTCGATATGATAGGCGAATTTGTGGCTCCAGGAGTTTCAACTGACCAACTAAATCAGCTTTGTCATGATTTTATGATTAATAACAATGCTATTCCTGCGACCTTAGGATATCGTGGATTTCCAAAATCCTGCTGTATATCAATAAATCATGTGGTCTGCCACGGTATCCCTGGAAACAAAAAATTAAAGGAAGGCGATATTTTAAATATTGATGTTACTTGTATCTTAGATGGATGGTACGGTGACACAAGTAGGATGTACGTCGCGGGTGAATTGCAACGAAAAGCAGCTAGACTTATTGACGTGACACATGAATCCCTAATGAGGGGTATTAGTGTTGTAAAACCGGGGAATACCTTTGGAGATATTGGAGCTACGATACAAAAATTTGTTGAATCAAACAAAATGTCCGTAGTTCGAGACTTTTGTGGTCACGGACTAGGGGAAGTATTTCATTCTGCACCAAATGTACTCCACTACGGTACTCCTGGGACCGGTCCAAAATTAGAAGCTGGGATGTTTTTCACAATTGAACCAATGGTGAACCTAGGAAAGTCTGAGACCAAGATACTATCAGATAACTGGACGGCTGTAACAAAAGATAAATCCCTATCCGCTCAGTTTGAACATTCTATCGGCGTAACAGAACGTGGATATGAAATATTTACTCTATCTCCACGTAACTTGTTTTATTCAAATCAAGACAATTCTTAAGTGTAAAAATGATCATATCACATAGTCAAAAGTTCATTTTTGTTAAACCACGAAAGGTTGCCGGTACAACCATCGAACTTATGTTATCAAAATACTTACAAAATGGTGATTGTGCGACGCCAATAGAACCCCAAGAAGAATATTTGCGATCGTGTAGGCCTGGTGTCACAATTGGTAAAATTGCTGGTCAGAAAAAAATAGGTTTACAAACGAGATTGCGAGATCATTCTAGTCTCAAAAAAGCATACTCCATTTTAGGAAAAGAGGTTCGGAATTATTTTATTATTACAGCATGCAGAAATCCATGGGATAGAGCAGTTTCACAATTTTTTTGGTCTCTTAGAAAAAGGAATATCACTCAAAAAGATTTTAAATATCAAAAAAAAGAATTTAACAAATTTACACAATTTTATGGCCCCAAAAACTGGTTGAATCTGTTTTATGGTAGAAAAAAACAGCGTAGCCTTAATAGTTCGCATCTTTATTCCCTAAACGGCAAAATTATGGCAAACTTCGTTATTCGTTTTGAACATCTAGAAAAAGATTTTTCTAAACTTAAGAAACATTTAAGTCTTACTGAAAAAGATTCAGTAAATCAATTTAGTACCAAGTCAACATTTCGACCTCACGAAAGTCGCGTCTGGCAGAATTTTTATGACAACGATACAAGAGATTTGATAAAGAAATGCTGTTCCGACGAAATTCACTACTTCAATTACAATTTTGAAGGTATCAATTATTCAAAAAAACAAGAATCGAAATTACCGTTCCTAAAATATTAATTTCGACCATGACAATATTTATATTTTTTTCCAGACCCGCATGGACACGTTGAATTCCTACTAATCCTTTGTGACTTATTCTTTTCAATATGATTACTAATCGCATTATTTTTTTCATTCTTAGTAGTTTTTGTGTTTTGGCGTGGGTTCTGCTCAGTATCGACCACCTGTACAAACGATATGAATTTAGTTACCTGGCCCCTCAACCGCTGAAGTAAGACATCAAACAGTGCGAACGCCTCTGATTTATATTCGTTTAAAGGATCTTTTTGTGCATAACCCCTGAAGCTAACAACCGTCCTGAGATGCTCCAAAGTTAATAGATGGTCTTGCCAACCCTTATCTATTGTTTGCAAAACTACTTGCTTTTCAATTTTCCGCATCACCTCTGGACCATAAAGACCTACTTTTTGGGCTAGAAGCCTATCTGAGGCCTCCACTATTCTCGTAGAAATAGTTTCAGAATCCACACCATCCTCCTCTTGCCAATCAGATATAGGAAGGTCTAACCCCAAATCACTTTTTAACGCCTGATCTAATTCAACAACTTTCCACTGCTCCGGATAAGATTTACTAGGAATATAATTTAAAACCAAATCATCAATTACATCATATCTCATTTCTTTTACTATTTCAGACAAATCTTCCGCATCCATAATTTCCCGTCTTTGAGAGAATATAGCCTTTCGCTGCTCGTTCATTACATCGTCATATTTTAAAATATTTTTGCGTATATCAAAGTTTCGAGCCTCTACTTTGCTTTGTGCACGCTCCAGAGCTTTATTTACCCAAGGATGTGCAATACTTTCTCCATCCTTCATCCCAAGCTTAGCGAGCATGGAGTCAAGTTTATCTGACCCAAATATTCTCATTAAGTCATCCTCTAGGCTCAGAAAAAAAACAGTCCTTCCAGGATCCCCTTGACGTCCAGATCGTCCTCTTAACTGGTTATCAATTCTTCGGCTCTCATGACGCTCTGTCGCTAAAACAAATAATCCACCAGCCTCTAAAGCTAATTTTTTACTTTGCCCAATTTCATCTTCAATTCTGCCTCTTATCACTTTTGGATCATCAGATTGATTCAATTTTTCGAGTGCTTCGTTAACTCTTATTTCTACATTCCCGCCTAACTGTATATCTGTTCCACGCCCTGCCATATTAGTAGCAATTGTTACTGCTCCTGAAACACCTGCGTTTGCAATAATCTGAGCCTCTTGCTCATGATATCGTGCGTTTAAAACTTTATGTGGTACTTTTTTATTTTTCAATATACCCGATATAATTTCGGACTTCTCAATTGATGTCGTTCCAACTAAAATGGGTTGACCTTTAAAATGTGCTTTTTGAATCTCATTAGAAACTGCTTCATACTTTTCGTTTGTAGATCTAAACACCTGATCGTCTTCATCTTTACGGGTAATTGGCTTGTTAGTTGGTATTTCAACCACACCTAAATTATAGATTTCAAGAAACTCTTCTTGTTCAGTCAAGGCAGTACCGGTCATACCAGCAAGTTTTTCATACAATCTAAAATAGTTTTGAAATGTAACTGATGCGAGAGTCTTATTCTCCGATTGAATTCCAACACGTTCTTTCGCCTCAATAGCTTGATGAAGGCCGTTGGACAAGCGCCGTCCCGGCATCATCCTACCAGTAAATTCATCTATAAGGACAACTTGATCATCTCTTACAATATAATCTTTATCTTTAGCAAAAATCTTGTTAGCAAGAAGGGCCTGACTAATATGATGAACTAAGGTTGCACTTTCTGGATCGTATAGGCTAAGATCTTCTTCTAACAGTTCCAGTTCTTTTAATTTTTCTTCAACAAAATCATTTCCTAAATCAGTAAGCGTGGCGGACCTACTTTTCTCTTCAATTTCGTAATGAGTGGACTCCAAAGACGGTATTAACTTATCAATTACTTTGTATAATTCAGATCGATCTTCTGTAGGACCAGAAATAATTAAGGGTGTCCGAGCCTCATCAATCAAAATACTATCGACCTCATCAACAATAGCGTAGTACGGCATACGTTGGTTCAAATCTTGTAGGTCTGATTTCATATTATCCCGAAGATAATCAAATCCCAACTCATTATTAGTTGCGTAAGTCACATCAGCGGCATAGGAAGCTTTTTTTAGTTTCTCATCCATCTCAGGATATACCGCCCCCACACTCAGGCCTAAAAATGAATAGATTTTACCCATCCACTCAGAGTCTCTTCTCGCTAAGTAATCATTCACTGTTACGACGTGAACTCCTTTTCCCACCAAGGCATTTAAGTATACCGGAAGGGTAGCCGTTAAAGTCTTACCTTCTCCAGTTTTCATCTCGGAAATATATCCCTCATGCAGAAATATTCCACCCATTAGCTGAACATCAAAAGGCCTTAAACCTAGAGACCTTATGGAGGCTTCCCGGACAACGGCAAAGGCCTCTGGTAGCAATGATTCAAGTGTTTCTTCCTGTATTAATCGATTCTTGAATTCCGCTGTCTTATCTTTTAAATCGTTATCTGAAAGCTTTGATATACTCTCCTCAAAAAGGTTTATCTTTTCAACGATACCTGAAATTGACTTAATTTTTCGATCATTTTCTGACCCAAAAACTTTTCTTGCTAAACGACTAAAACCTAGCATACCTGGTGTGCTCTCCAATTTTCAAATAGCAGTAAACCTTTTCGCTATTTTTTTTACAAAATTATCTTCTCATTTAACTGTTATTAAACATTTAAATACGTTATCGTCGACAAAATAATTAAATTACATTATCACTTGACGTAACCTTAAATATTTACATTTTCAAGTAAGAATAAAAATTCTCATAATTATGGAACTAGGATAAAATAATGCAAAGTACAATTCAGAAGAGGCTATTAGCTCTACTTATTCTATTTTTTTCTTCCACGCAGGTAGTCGGTGAAGGATATAAGACTGGGCTAGTTTTAGCCGAGGTAAATGGCAAAAATATAACTCTTGACCATATAATTGCCGCCGTAGCAAAATTACCATCAGAATATAATACGTTGGAAGCCGAGTATATATTAGAAGGCGTCTTAAACCAAATAGTAAAACAAGAAATAATGGCTCAAATTTTGGATACATCAGAGAAATTCATCGAAATTTCTCTTGAAAACGAAATAAGATCAATTAGAGCCAAGTATTCCATAGAAAAGCTTATGGAAGGCTTTCCCGGAAATGATCAGTTGTTAGCTGCATACGAAACAGCTACTGAGACAATACAGAGTTTAGAGGAGTTCAACGCATCTCACATATTGGTCGAGTCAGAAAAAGAAGCGTTAAATATATTAAACTCATTAAAGGCAGGCTCCGACTTTTCAAAATTAGCTCAGGAAAAATCAACTGGTCCTTCTGGTCCAAATGGTGGACAACTAGGATGGTTTGGGCCTGGACAAATGGTTCCAGAATTTGAGGCTGCAGTTTTAGTATTAGAGATTGGTGGTATAAGCCAACCCGTAAAAACACAGTTTGGTTGGCATCTCGTAAAACTTAATGACATAAGAGTAAAGGCCCTGCCCACTTTTGAAGAAATGAAACCTGAACTAGTCCAACAATTAAGTCAGGCGAAGATTGACCAACTGCTGAAAATTGAGACAGATAAATCAATTGTAAAAATACTTGATACAAAAATTGAACCCAGCCTAATACGAAATTTAAATTTATTAAAAAACTAACCGTCAGGACAAAAAATAGTGTAAATGAAACCTAATACTTCTAAATTTGCTCCAAAAAATGGATTCCTGAGTCTACCACCAATAAATGGAATTAGATTATCAGCAGTTGATGCAGAAATTAGTAAATCAAACAAGCCTGATCTTATGCTTGCTGAGATTTCTTCTCACTCGACAATATGTGGCCTTCTCACAAATTCAAAAACCTGCTCCGCTGCCGTTGCAAAGTGCCGCGAGAATCTTAAAGACCATCAAGATCAGGAAAGATTACTTGGTATAATAGTAAACTCTGGAAATGCGAACGCATTTACCGGAACTCATGGAGAAGATGTTGTCAACAAAACACTTTTATCTGTAGCAAAATACCTAAATACTGTACCAAAGAATATTTTTGTAGCCTCTACTGGGGTTATTGGAGAGTACTTAGACTCACAAAAAATAACCTCAAAAATTGAAAAATTAGTAGCAGAATTGAAACCTTCATCCTTTCAAATTGCAGCAGAAGCAATAATGACCACTGATACTTTTCCTAAAGGTGCTCACGAAGAATTTATATTAAACGGTATTCCTATAAAAATAAATGGTATTGCAAAAGGTTCCGGGATGATCGCACCTAATATGGCGACAATGCTTGTATTTATTTTTTCAGATATTTCAATTGAAGCAAATATACTCCAAAAAATTGTGATCAAGTGTAATAGAACTTCCTTTAACTCTATAACTGTAGATAGTGACACCTCAACATCAGACAGTCTTTTTGTAGTAGCCACAGGGAAGGCAAAAATGACAGCAATACAAAGCTTGAAAGATCCTAGAGCTACAAAATTCTATAAATACTTATCCAAACTGATGTTAAACTTGGCCCACTTGGTCGTAAAAGATGGTGAAGGTTTGACAAAGTTCATTGAAGTGAAAGTAACCGGTTCAAATAGTCATAAAAGTGCTCACAAAGTTGGAAAAACTATTGCAGAATCACCACTAGTAAAGACTGCTTTTGCGGGTGAAGATCCTAACTGGGGTAGAGTTGTAATGGCGATTGGTAAATCTGGTGTAAATATTGATAAAGAAAAAATTTCGATTTGGTTTGGAAATCATCTAGTTGCACAAAACGGTTCAATATCAGAAACCTACAATGAATTAGACGTAGCAAAGTATATGAGAAATGACTCACTTCTTGTTACAGTTGATTTAGGTCTGGGTAGTAAGGAGGCATCAATCTACACCTGTGATTTAACGCACGATTATATTTCTATTAATGCAGATTATAGGTCATGACTATCGTTTTAGTTTCAGCCGTTGCACTAGTAGACCCTGACGGACGTGTATTACTTTCACAAAGACCAAATGGAAAAAACATGGCCGGGTTATGGGAATTTCCTGGTGGAAAGGTAGAAGCAAACGAAAGTCCTGAAGATGCATTGATTCGTGAATTGGAAGAAGAGCTTGGGATCTTAACATGGAACAGTTGCCTTGCCCCATTAACATTTGCAAGCCACAACTATACAAACTTCCACCTGCTTATGCCGTTGTTTATTTGCCGAAAATGGGAAGGAACTCCTTTCTCTAAAGAGCAACAAAAGCTTAATTGGGTACGACCGATAGATATGAAAAACTATCCAATGCCACCTGCTGACACTCCAATAATTTCAGTCCTTCGCGATTGGTTATGAAATAATAGACCCTATGTTAAGACCGTTTGTATATAATCCTCCCCTAAAGCCTCTGGAGATAATTTATATTGATTCTAGTGTTGTTGTATTAAATAAACCAGCAGGTCTTTTAACAGTCCCCGGGCGGCCAGAAAATCACTCAGATTGCTTATTAACTAGAGTACGAAAAAAGGTGTTTGGTGCACTTTTAGTTCATAGATTAGATTTAGATACGTCTGGTATTATAATTTTCGCCAGGACAACATCAAGTCAAGTTAATCTTGGGCGTCAATTTGAGGAAAGAAAAACAAAAAAAATTTATCGAGCAACGGTTAGTGGTCATATCAAAAAAGATACCGGTCTTATAAACCTTCCAATAGTTGTAGATTGGCCTAACCGACCCATTCAAAAAGTATGTTTTGAAACAGGCAAAGATTCCATTACTAGATATAAAGTCTTAGAGCGAACAAACGCGAAAATCTCTCTCGTAGAGCTGTACCCAATTACGGGAAGAACTCATCAGCTTAGACTTCACATGAAATCCATCGGTCACCCAATTCTTGGTGACTCCCTTTATGCAGACGAAAAGAGCTTTAGAGCGTCAGAGCGCCTGAACTTACATGCATTTAGTCTTGAAATAACTCATCCTAAAACAGATCAAAAAAAGATTTTTTCTGCACCTGTACCATTCTAAATTATTTAATATTCAAATCACTTGACGCTTTTGTCAAAAATCCGTTCTTGGTTAATTTTGAAATACATCGTTGAGCAGCACCAGAGTGAACTGCGTAAAATTTGTCTAGAGAGGCTATCCCTTTATGAGCTTTTTTATCACTTAATATTTTAGATAACCAATAATCATAAAGCTCTTCTATATTTTGTACTTTTTTAACAATACCTACTTCCAAAGCCTCTACTAAAGGATATTCAATTCCCCAAACGCTGGGACCAACTACTACTGGTTTTTTTAATGCTAATGGTTCAATAATATTATGAGCACCAAGATCATTAAAGGAGTTTCCAATAAATACATAATCTGCCATTTGAAAATAAAAGTTTATTTCACCCAGTGAATTACCAAAAATACCGTCAATCTCAATATCTTTTAAAACTGACTTATCCTTTAAATGTAACTTTGCATCAAATATATCTGACCTCTCCAGAAATTTTAATCCTGACTTATCTATAGTTCTTGCAATGCTAAAAAAATCTTTTTTATGTCTTGGTACATAAATATAAAAGGGTTTTGCAGCTTTTTTTTCCTTTGCTTTAGCGTTCAATCTCTTCATTAATAGAATAAGATCCGCATCTTCACCTGGTCCAGTGCTTCCAAAACAAAAACATAACCTGTTAGATTTTCGTAAATCTAATTTCTTTAAAAATAAATCAGCACTGTCAATATGCCTTTTTGGTATTGTCTGATCAAAGCGTAACTCACCCATAATCTCCACTTTGCTGTTACAAAAAAGTTTATATCGACTCGCATGAACGTGAGATTTTGCTAAAATAAGATCAAAGCCATTAAAAAGAGCCCCACGAAGCCACGGCCTCCTCTTATCTCTTAAAAAACTCTTTTCTATATATTGGCCTTGTGCAAGTATTAAAGGAATACAAAATCTTGAGCATGCCGCAATCATCACTGGCCAGAGTTCAATTTCTAAGACAATAGCCAGCTTGGGTTTATAACGCCTTAAGAAGCGATTAAACGCAAAATCATATTCTAACGGCAAATATACTAAGTGAATATTTCCAGCCTCTATTTCAGGATTTAGCACGCTTTGGGCTTCTTCACGACCGGCTGGAGTAATTGTTGTTAGAATGATTCGTTCAGACCGCTCTAAGAGCCCCCTTATTAATGGGACAGAGGCCCTGAACTCTCCCAAACTCACCGCGTGGACCCACACTGCATTAGGTGAAAATCTTTTACCAAAACCAAATCGTTCCGATACATTTTGGCGATAACTTGGCTCTTTGAGTGATTTTTTAAAAAAATAAACTGGTATTAAGGGACAAAAAAGTATCCAAACGCACTTATAAAGAAGCAATACAATGCCCGTAGTAAAGTTGTAAGGATACTTTTTTTTCAAAAACATAAATGCCAAAAATTTCATGTGGTGTACTTCACCACACAATTGCCTTTATCCAGATAGAAATACAATAAAATTAATATAAAATTCCTGATAATGAAATAAGAATTTCAAAAATTACGAATTTTATGATTTATAATCTGATAATAAAAGGAATAGTGGAGTAAAAAATGAATTGGGTTTCTATAATTCCATTAAGGGCAGGATCAAAAGGATTAGAAAATAAAAACGTTCGTTTTATCCAAGGTAAACAATTATATCGATATACTGTTGATTTCGCATTGAAGGCAGGTACACAACAAGTATATATATCTACAGATATTAAAGAAATATTGTCTGCTCCGTACGAAAAAGATGTGCTAATTTCGGAACGAAGTAGTGTCTTCTGTCAGGATGATTCAAAAATGTCAGCCGTAATATTAGATTTTTTAAGTCACGGATACGGAGAAAAAATAGTCGATGACCAAACAATTGTTCTCCTCCAAGCGACTTCTCCTCTTAGAAAACAATTAGACTTAATGAAAGCATTAGAATTATTTTCAGAGTCACAAACAACAAATCTTATGATGGCTGTAACCCAAGTAGAAAATAATGCATTAAAATATGGTTTTGTTATCGATGGCAACTTTAAACATATTTCTGAACCGAAATTATGTTTTGAAAATAGGCAGAATCTTCCGAAATTATTTAAGCCAACCGGTGCCTTTTATATTTTTAAAGCGGGCTGGTTTCGAGCAAACAAAAGCTTTGCAACTGAAGCCACAAGTGCCTATGAAATTTCTAATGAGGACTCACTAGATATTGACTCATTAGAAGATGCTGAACATTTTCAAACTATACTTGAAAAAGGAGAGATATTAATTTGAAAATTGCGAATCGGACTGTATCCTACGAGGAACCACCTCTAATTATAGCAGAAATAGGTATAAATCACGGCGGAGAATTACCCGTAGCGAAGAAAATGGTAGATTTAGCGTTTGCATCAGGATGTGAGGTAATAAAACATCAAACCCATTTTATTGAAGACGAAATGACTATTGAAGCTAAGAATATTTTTCCACCAAACGCAGATATTTCTATTTGGGATGTGATGGAGAAATGTGCTCTCTCGAAAAGTGAAGAAATCAGCTTAAAAAAACATACTGAAGATCTTGGAATGATATATATCTCAACGCCATTTTCACGAAAGGCCGCTGATTTTTTAGCCGAAATTGGTGTTCCAGCTTTTAAAATTGGATCTGGAGAAGCAGATAATCTTCCATTAATTAGTCATATTGCAAATTTTGGTAAACCCATAATCCTCTCAACTGGCATGCAAACGATTGATTCGATTAGTTCATCCGTAAAAATTATGACAGACGCTAACATTGAATTTGCTCTTCTAGAATGTACTAACCTTTACCCTTCACCTCCTGAAATAGTCTCCCTCGCAGGTATCTCTGAGCTTCAGGCTGCTTTCCCAAGCTCTCTAGTTGGCTTTTCAGACCATAGCATTGGCCCTGAAATTGCGCTTGCAGCCGTCGCGTTAGGATCATGCATAATAGAAAGGCACTTTACTGACTCAAGGTATCGTTCAGGACCAGATATTTCATGTTCAATGGATCCAAGCGAATTAAAATATTTAATCGAAAGAGCTGCTGAAATTCATGTTGCGAGAAATAACAAAAAGCATAGAAGTAAGCCAGAGGAGGATGTATATCGGTTCGCTCGTGCTTCTGTGGTAGCAGATCGAGACTTAGCTATTGGATCATCCCTAACTGAAAAAGATATTTGGGTACGAAGGCCTGGCTCTGGACCAATAGCGGCAGCTGATTATTATAAACTTATCGGAAAAACTCTTAAAACTGAAAAAAAAGCTAATGAATTTATTGATTGGTCAGATATTGAAGCTTAAACTATTCAAATGAAAAAATTAATTTTTATAACAGGAACAAGAGCTGATTATGGGAAATTAGAGCCTCTCGCTTTGGCCGCCTTGGAGGAAGGTCATGAGGTCCACTTTTTTGTTACTGGTATGCATCTTATTGAACGATACGGCCTTACCACCATTGAAGTAGCACGAAAAAAAGAATTCAAACGTCGCGAGTTTCATAATCAAAATGAAGGTGATAATCAAGATCAAGTATTGTCAAATACAATTAATGGATTTTCAAACTACGTAAAAAAAGAAGCCCCTGACTTAGTTTTAATTCATGGTGATAGAGTGGAAGCGTTGGCCGCATCGCTGGTGTGTTCAATAAACTATATTCGTAGTGTTCACATTGAAGGTGGTGAAATATCTGGAACTATCGATGAGGTGTACAGACACTGTAGCAGCAAATTATGCTCTGCACATTTCGTTAGCTCACTTTCTGCTCAAAATCGTGTTATACGTTTGGGCGAGTCTCCAGATAGTGTTTTTGTTTTAGGATCACCAGAACTGGATACACATAGTAAGGCGACTGGAATTAACCTTAATGAACTGCGTAACAGATATGATATTCCATGGAATGATTTTGGCGTTGCCATTTTTCATCCGGTCACTTCCGAACTTGATAATATTCAGACCCAGGCCGAGGATTTTTTTAATGTCCTCCTAAAAAGTCATAAAAAATTTGTTACTATTGCTCCAAATAATGACCCAGGATCTAGCCATATTTTTACAATCTTAGAACAACTTCCTCAAGAACGGTTTAGATTAATTCCATCTATGCGGTTTTTATATTTTTCAGAGCTCCTACGACATTGTAAAGTTCTTGTTGGAAACAGTTCTGCTGGAGTACGCGAAGCACCTTTCTTTGGTCTTCCAAGCCTCGACATCGGAACACGACAAAACCTACGCAACCAATCCCCATCGATTTCAAATGCAACTGCTTTTGAAACAGAAAAAATATCAGACTTTTTAAATAAGCAGTGGGGTAAAAAATATGATCCAGATATCTCTTTCGGTATTGGAAATTCATCTGCTAACTTCAAAAGGATATTATCTCAGTCAAAGCTTTGGGAATTGCCGCTACAAAAGGTTTTTTTTGATGGCTAATCGTTATTGAACTTAATAAAAATGTTGCATTTTTTAATATTTTAATATTATTTTAGACCTAAATAGTCAGAACACTTATCATTTAGAAATAGTGCTTTATAAGCCTCAAGTAACCTCAAGTTGGAATAAACTTTATGAGCTACACAAATCGTATACAAATATTAGATTTTTTCAGAGCCATAGCTGTTATCGCAATGATTTTCTATCATTTCGTTTACGACTTGGGTGATTTTGGATATGTTAATCTGATAACAGTAGTCAATGGATACTGGAAGTTATTTGCTCAAAGTATTGGGGTTAGCTTTTTATTTGTGTCTGGGGTTAGCTTTTGGGTTATGGCTAGTGGTGGTATTAACTGGCTAAAATATTCAAAAAGATTAGCTATTTTAATTGCAGCTGCAATAATTATCTCTCTAGCTACTTATAGAATTAACTCCAATACATTCATTTTCTTTGGCATTTTGCACCTCTTGGCTGCTTGTTCACTCTTTTCAATATTTATATATAAATTACCAATTATTCTTCTCATAGTTTTAGGTGCTGGGATAGTGATCCTACCAGATTTATATCATACGTCGAATTACTACAGCGCGGCTCTATTTGAAAGTAAATTCCTTTCATGGTCAGGCCTTTACGATGGGAAAACTGGCTCAGTTGACTTTTATGCCTTCATGCCTTGGTCAGCAGCCTTCATTTTTGGTCTAGCTTTATCAAAAGTTTTTATAAAGCCTAGCCGTGCAAGTAGTCTGTCACCACTAAGCTTCAAAGAAGAAAAATCCGGTCTAGTTATTTCAAGTATATTATGGATCGGAAGGAATTCTTTATTAATTTATCTAATTCACCAACCTTTACTTATTGGTTTAATACTCGGTTTCCAAAAAGCCACTGGACTTTAAATCTATGCTATGATGTCTCCAGCTGAAATTGTAGTGCTCTCAACACCACTTAAAATAATTAAATCATCCGCTGCACCGTCGGAATCAATGTCTATGAAAAGGTACCCTAAATTACTATCATACTCAAAGGCATATAATTCAGTGGCAGCAGACGTATTGTTGAGCGTATTTAATGCAGCATTTGCTGCAGAAAGAGCAGTTGAATAGTCCTCTACTCCTGCTGGGTTTTCAACATAATTTCCAGTGTCTACTGTAGCGTCTCCAGCTAAACCAAGCTTTAATTTATCAGTACCAAATTGGAAATCTGTTATAGTGTCCGCCGTGCCCGCCGTAAGTCCCGTGGACCCATTATTGACTACAAAAACATTCGAACCATCGTTACCAGTTGCCACATCAACGCCTAAACCAAGGGTAATAGTATCATTTCCTGATCCAGAAACAATATTAACGCCTTTGTTAGCATTTACAAAACTTATGGTCGCATCAGTCACTAAGTCACTTAAATTCATTGTCGCATATGCCTCATTTGAAAAAGTGATTGGATCCAAAGTTCCTGACCCTGTCACAACAAATGAAGTACCTGGATTTTGAAGGTTCAATTCTCCAACCGAGACAGTAGCACTCGACGATATAGCAGATGAGAATGTTCCAGTGTTAGATGAGATTATACTACCTAGGTTTATATTAGCACCTGAAGATGAAAGTGAAATTGACTGAAGATCCTCAACCGCGGTACCAGTACCAATGCTACCAAGTTCTACTGAACCCGTTTGTGAAGCAACCAAAGTTATTGTTGACAGCTTTGGTGCATCGCTAATTCCAAAGTCCAATGCAGCTGACCCCAGTGAAATATTTCCACCCTCAGTAGCCGTTAGGGATATTCCAGTTACTGCGTCAAAAGTTTCTAGTTGAGCAGCTGATGAAATAGTTAAGTTCCCATCATCAGTATTCGTAAAACCAATTAACTTTGTATCATCAGAATCGAGAGATAATGTAGTTAAAACGACATCGTCGGCTCCGTCAGCTGTGAGAGATAAGGACTGGACTTCATCGAACACTAAGCTCGTAACAGTCACCGCTGCCCCCGTGTCATTAGACCAACTTAAATTTACTGTTGAGCTCGCATTATCTTCATATGAAATTAACCACGCACCAGTTTGTGATTCCGAAACGTTGATCTTACTTAAATCAAACGGAACATTTTCTAAAGATACACCAGCTGATGAGTTCAGTATATTTAAAATGTTTAAATCAGAAGTTTTAGAAAAATCTAACGCCGAATCCCCGTTAAACGATAAATCTATAGTCTCAAATGAGGATAATGTTGGAGAAACAGTTGTTGCTCCTGCAAAGGTTACTGAAAGCTTATCAGAACCAGTTCCTCCACTTATTAGATCTGATAAGCCAGAAGACGCGATCAATGCATCACCCACAATAAGATAATCATCTCCTGACCCTAAGGCGATGGTCTTACGAGAAAGTGACTCCGAGGCGTCTAAAACTAAATCTGCCGGCACTTCACTCGCATTTAACTCTACTAAAGTCGCATTAAGCGGATCAACTATTTCAAATTCATAATTTTCTATTCCACCAGATATCTCTAATGTTTCAAGGCCAGAAAAAGCAAGATTTGAAATTTTAGTCCCAGAAGCATTAGTGTCAGAAATTGTTATATTTAATTTTTCAATATTAGTATCTACCGCTACTGCAAAAGGATCAACTTCTAAGGGCACGGCCACTTCACCTGCACTTGGATCTATAAAGACAGCTCCTTGTATACCTACGGAAGCATCTCTGATCAATAGATTAACTTCTGTGGAAGTGCCCAAAATTGCGTCTTCATTAAAATAAAGGAAGATGGTTTGGTCTGGCGCACTTACACTTTCAATCTTATAATCGGTACCTGGATAAAAAGAATCATCATCCGCTTTTGCAGAGTCTAAATTACTAGCCTGCAGGTCATTCAAAGTTACAGATTGATCCGAACCTTTAATTGTGACCAAGTCATTATTATACCAATCAGTGGTAAGAATTACAGCTGTGCCTTGAGTTGTTATTTCAATTTCAGGCGCATTAAAGATTTTTTGTCCATCAATTGAGCCACTATTAATCAAGTTCAACGAGACTTTTCCAGGGCTTGATAAGATGTCTCCATCGGTCAAAGTATATTTGGTACCAGAAACAGTATTTGAATTGGTAAATTCAACTCCATCTACAACAGGAGTCAACTCATAGTGATCAGTTGATGTGATCTTTGATAATGCTAAGACAGGGTTTACAACAACATCATTTTGACTCGCACAGAACGCACCAGCGATCACACCTAGGCCACCGTAACATTGCTCGTCTTGGCTTGCATTGCATCCCAAAATTGTTGTTCCAACAAGACTGAACAAGCTCATGTTGTAAAACTTAGAGCGAGAAATTACCTTAATGGCAGACATTTTAGTACATTTGAACCACACCTTTGGGCTCTTCATTATTTTGTTTTTATTAATTTTTTTTCCTAAGTTCATTTGAGATCGGTACCATTGAATTCTATATTTTTGATCCAACTCCTTTGCAATATACGTGCAACAATAAAATAAAAAACAAAATTTCCATTCTTAATTTGAGAATTAATACAAAATAACAATATCATTGGAACAAAAATTGCTCTTTTAACAAGAAGAATCTGCTATCTCATGAAAAAAATTTAGACTATGGAACTCCAATGATTATATTCAACTGCTCTTTTCCTTATCAGAATCATAACTTTACTATGAGAAATGTGGAAAGATATTCAGAGCTTGTGCGTGCCAAATTTTTAAAAAAAACCAATATACAAGGTAAATCAACTTTTGCACTAACTTTGTCACTAGCAGCATGCAACGGCTCGACGACACCTATAGATCCATGCTCAGACACAAATGAAGTTTCAGAATTTATCTGTGGAGACAGTGAACTCTCTAGTGGCGCTCATGATGCTACTTTAAGCACAATCCAAATGACCTCTAATCAATCTCCAGTCTATGGAACTATCGAGGCGGATACATTTGTAGCAACCTCTGGCTTCTTAACCAGTAGAATGGAAATAGACGGAGGTGCTGGAAAAGATACTCTTTCGCTTAATCTTCAGGATAGTGTGAAAAAAAGCCCTGTAATTAAAAACATTGAGAACATTTCTTTAACTAGTTACGGTGATTATTCTTTAGATTTGAGTAAGGTAACAGACTTAGAATATATCCTGTCACAACAATCCCTTGGAAAAATAACTCTTAATAATCTGACAGACGCAACCACAGTATTTGGTTTCTCTGGAAATGGGATAAATTCAACCATTTTAACAAGTAATGATCTCGGTGGAAGTTCTGACGTACTTAAATTGCGTCTCATTGAGGCATCCAACGTCTCATTTCAAGCACCACTTGGTTACGAAGAGATTGAAATAGAGTTAAGCGGCTCATCATCCTTGAGTTATCTTTTAACAAATGGAGTATCGGCAGCCTCAGTGTCAGGCAATGGTGATCTTGTGATCAATTTAGACTTTAAGGACTTAAACTCATTTTCCTCAAACAGTTTGAATGGTGGACTTATTGGCAAATCATTAGATAGTGATGGATTTTCCCAAAATGGTGTCATTGGATCAAAGCTAGGAACAGCTCTCGAACTTGGAGCATCCGCTGATAATATATACTTTCTTGATAAAGCGGAAAGCAGTGCTCTAAATACTATAGAACTGGGGCCAGGTGATGATAAGATAGCCTTTGACCTCAGCACCAACAGCCGAAATTCAATCCTTGGTGAATCTGGAAATGACCAGATTAAATTCCTAGGTAAAAAAATTACTGCAAACGAAATAATAGATGGCGGAGACGGGATAGATACCGTGATTATCGAACAGGCACAAAATAATTTGTTCAATTTTCTAGATATTGAAAAACTAATTCTAAAAAATATTGCCTCAGGAAATAATACTTTTTCAACAATTGATGGTCCAATATCCGTGACTCTGGAGTCTGGAAGGAATGGGAGTCCATCAAATTTTTCAATTCTTGAGTTACCTAGTTTTAGCAATATTACCGTATCCAATTCTCCAGGTGAGACGTCAGGCCTTGGTGAGTTTTCAGCTACCTTTCAAAACTTTGAAGTTAACAATGTCATAAATATTGAGACATCAAAAAGTTTAGGTGACTTTTACACGAAAAATATTGGTTTATTAACACTTAATTTTAAAGACCAAACAAACATGAGTAACCACGATTTTAAATTTGATAATACAACAAAGCTAGTCATCAATGCTGAAAAGGCCTTCTCTGGTAGAGATTTTGTCGGAGATATCTCTACTGAACTAAATAAACTCAAGGAGTTGTCAATTATCGGTAAGGATACAATCTCCCTAGGTAGCATGATCAATATGTCTGAAGTGGAGACAGCAAATATCGAGTCATCCGGAAATTTGTCACTAAAAAATATAGGTTCAGGAGCCTTATCAAATTTATCGTTAAATAGTGAAACTGGTAATTTAAATATCTCTGCAATTGACTTATCAAATGATAATGGTGCAGCAACAATTAATCTTATTGCCAAAGGTATTGTAGATAATGGTACAGGTTCAGCAATTATTGTAGATAGCTCTAACAGCGGAATTGCTGCCAACCTCTCAGGAGATTCCATAGATAGCACCTTAATTGGCAACCAAATCAATTTTGTTGTTAGTTCTTTAAATTCTGGAACAGTTGATTTAACATCGACTCGCACAAATGGAATTATCTCAAACATAGAGAACTCTGGTACTCAAAATGCTGGCGAAACTTCTACCCTGATACTGGGTAATGCCGTCGAAGAGAAAAGCAATAAAATTACTTTTGGAGGAACAGTTGATAATATTGTTATTACTGGAGGTAGTGGCCAAGACATCATTGAATTTGATGCTACCAATAAAATTAAATCAATAAATGTTAATTTATCAACTGGATATGACGAGCTTGATTTTTCAAATATACATGGTTCAACTGGAAGCCTCACCGACAATGGCCTAGCAATAAACCTGAGTGGTTCTAATTACAATGTCATATCTGGTGCATCTATACCATCAGGGTTAGCTCTATTAGGAGGAACACAATCTGACATCATACTAAGCAATGCATTTGCTGAATTTAAACCTGGGTCAGATGTCGGAACGAATCTTTCGAGTGATATTTTTTCTGGAAATGTGCTTGGTGTGGAATCTGTAGTAGGGACATCAAAGGATGACTATTTCATTTCAAGTAATCTTGGTAATAAATTTGATGGTGCCTCAGGCAATGATATCTTAGCTGGTGGAAATAAAGATGACGAACTTCTAGGTGGAGATGGAAATGATGAACTTCAAGGCGGCAATGGAAATGATATCCTTTCAGGCAACGCTGGCAATGACACACTTACCGGGGGGGATGGTACGGACAGCCTTGCAGGTGGTACTGGAA
>JGI20156J14371_10000699_pt1 | contig 28893 bp, 39 predicted proteins | sample COG_06_FD_14371 | JGI IMG/M metagenome (IMG submission 14371)
ACTACTTGTTTCTGGAATGATCATAGAATTAATATTATTGATACACCTGGCCACGTAGACTTTACTATTGAAGTTGAAAGATCACTTAAAGTTTTAGATGGTGCTGTATGTGTGTTTGATGGTGTTGCTGGTGTTGAGCCTCANTCNGAAACTGTTTGGAGACAAGCAGATAAATACAAAGTTCCNAGAATTTGTTTTGTTAACAAATTAGATAGAACTGGTGCAGATTTTTTTAGATGTGTTGATATGATTAGAGATAGATTGGGATGTAAACCATTACCAATTCAAATACCAATTGGAATTGAAGCATCACTTTCAGGTGTTGTTGATCTTGTTAAAATGAAAGCACAAGTATGGAAAAATGAAGCTCTGGGTGCTGAATGGGAATACAAAGATATACCTGAAGATTTAAAAGAAATATCTCAAAAATATAGAACAGAATTAGTTGAAACAGCTGTTGAACAAGATGAAAAATTAATGGAAGCTTATTTAAATGGTGATGAGATTAAAGAAGAAGATTTAGTAAGATGTATAAGAAAAGGTACATTAAATTTTAGTTTTGTACCAATCACAACAGGTTCAGCTTTTAAAAATAAAGGTGTTCAACCATTGCTTGATGCTACAATTAACTATTTACCAAGCCCTATAGATATTGGATCTATTAAAGGAACCAAGCCAGGCACTGAAGATGAAATAGAAATGAAATTTGAAGATAGTCAACCTTTTTCAGCTTTAGCTTTTAAAGTTGCAAACGATCCGTTTGTTGGATCCTTAACATTTATAAGAATTTATTCAGGTACTATCAAAACTGGAACAGGAATTTATAATTCATCAAAAGAAAAAGAAGAAAGAGTTGGAAGAATGTTATTAATGCATGCTAACTCTCGAGAAGATATTAAAGAAGCTAATGCTGGAGATATAGTAGCATTAGCTGGATTAAAATACACTATAACAGGTCACACATTATGTGACGAAGAGAAACCTGTGTTATTAGAACCAATGGAATTTCCAGATCCTGTTATCGAAATTGCTGTTGAACCAAAAACTAAAGCGGACCAAGAGAAAATGGGTGAAGCCTTAGGTAGATTAGCTAAAGAAGATCCATCATTCAGAGTTACTTCTGACGAAGAGTCTGGCCAAACAATTATTAAAGGTATGGGTGAACTGCACTTAGATATAATTGTTGATCGAATGAAAAGAGAATTTAAAGTTGAAGCTAATGTGGGTGCTCCACAAGTTGCTTATAGAGAGACATTGGAAAATGTATCTGAGGTTGAATACACACATAAAAAACAAAGTGGTGGTGCGGGACAATTTGCAAAAGTTAAACTTTTAGTTGAGCCTCAAGAGCCAGGTGCTGGTAGATTAGTTGAAAGTAAAATTAAGGGTGGTGCAATTCCAAAAGAATTTATACCAGGCGTAGAAAAAGGAATAGAAACTGTTTCAGATAATGGAATTCTTTGTGGATTTCCAATGATAGATTACAAAGTTACAATAATAGATGGATTACATCATGATGTAGATTCTAGTGTGCTAGCATTTGAATTAGCTGGTAGAGCTTGCTTTAAAGAAGCCTGCACTAAAGGAACTTTAAAACTTTTAGAGCCAGTGATGAGAGTTGAAGTAGTAACACCCGAAGATTATATGGGAGATGTTATTGGTGATTTAAACAGTAGAAGAGGACAAATAAGCACTCAAGAACAGAGAGGTAATGCAACTGTAATTACTGCTATGGTGCCATTAGCGAATATGTTTGGTTATATTAATAATTTAAGATCTATGTCTCAAGGTAGAGCACAATATTCTATGTTTTTTGATCATTATTCAAAAGTACCTCAGAATGTTCAAGATGAAGTAACTAAAAAGATTGCAGGATAATTATGGAAAAACAAAATATTAGAATTAAACTAAGAGCTTACGATAATAAAATCCTTGATGCTTCTACAGAAGAAATTGTGAATACNGTCAAAAGAACTGGTGCGACTATAAAAGGTCCTATCCCATTACCAACGAGAATTGAAAGATACACAGTTTTAAAAGGTCCGCACATTGACAAAAAAAGTAGAGAGCAATTTGAAACAAGAACTCATAAAAGATTAATTGATATTATTGAACCAACACCTCAAACTGTTGAAGCTCTAATGAAACTTGATTTAGCTTCGGGTGTAGACGTGGAGATTAAAATTTAGTTATGACGGAATTAGCATTAATTGGAAAAAAAATTGGTATGACTAGAGAATTTTATAAAACTGGTCAACTAGTACCAGTAACTGTTTTAAAGGTAGAAAAAGCTAGAGTTATAGAAGTAATTGAAAATGATAAAAGAGGTTACAAAGCTGTTCAGCTTGGTTATGGAAAAGTTAAAAACTCAAAACTTACAAAAGCCATGAAAGGTGTTTTTGCTAAAAAAAATACTGAAGCAAAGAAAAAACTTAAAGAAGTACGAGTTAAAGATACAGAAATTTATAAAGAGGGTAATGAATTTGGTCTTGAAATATTTAAAGATACAAAATTTGTTGATACAAGATCAAGAACTATAGGAAAAGGTTTTGCAGGTGCAATGAAGCGATGGAATTTTGGTGGTCTAAGAGCCAGTCATGGTGTGTCTGTTTCACATAGATCTCATGGGTCAACAGGTAATAGTCAGGACCCTGGAAAAGTTTTTAAAGGAAAAAAAATGGCAGGTCATATGGGGGATAGACTTAGAACTATGCTTAATATTGAAATTATCAAAACTGATTTAGAAAATGAACTTTTGTATTTAAAAGGATCAATACCTGGATCTAAAAATACAGAGGTAGTAGTTAGACAATCTGTAAAGAATATAAATAAGATGACAATATCTGAAAAAATTGTAGCAGCTGAAGAAGCTAAAAAAACCCCTGATAAAAAGAAAAAATAATGAAATTAGAAAAAATTAGCATTGACGGAAAAAAAGACACTATAGAAGTGTTAGACAAAATTTTTTCTGCAAAAATAAATACAAAATTAGTAAGTAGCGTATTATATAAAACTAACGCTAATTACAAAGGTAGACACGCTAAAACCAAACAACAAAACGAAGTAAGTGGTCCAACGTCTAAAATTTATGCTCAAAAAGGAACAGGTGGAGCTAGACACGCTAGTAGAAAAGCCCCAATCTTTGTTGGAGGTGGTATTGCTCATGGTCCTAAAGGTGAACTTGCTTACAAGAAAAGAAAATTAAATAAAAATGAAAAAAAATTAAGTGTTGCTTCACTTATTACAGAAAAAAATAATAACAAAAATTTATTAATTCTAAATGATTTTAATTCTGAGATAAAAAAAACAAAAGAAATGAATGCTTTAATTCTAAAATTACAAATAACAAATTCATTAATTATATTAGACAAGAGTTCAAAAGAAAAAGTTGAAAAGTCAGCAAGAAATATTCCTAATGTTAAAGTTACTGACGTTAATCACTTCAGTTCTTACGATATCATTAAATTTAAAAAAGTTGTATTTACTGAAAGTTCTGTAAAAGAACTAGAAAAGAGATATTCGTAAAATGGACAAGATACACTTATATGACAAAATTTTATCGCCAATGGTAACTGAAAAATCAACTAATTTGTCTGAGCAGAATAAAATTGTTTTTAAAGTACCAACTGGTGCAAATAAAATAAATTTAAAAAAGAATATAGAAAAAATTTTTAAAGTTAACGTGACTAAAATTAACATCATAAATAAACAAAATAGAACTAAAATTACTAGAGGAAAAAAAGTAAAAGTTTCTGGATTTAAAAAAGCAATAATAACACTTAAAAAAGGTCAAAGTATTGATCTAACTACAGGTATTTAATAAATGGCATTAAAAACTTTTAAACCATACACAAAATCTACTAGAGGTACTATCTTAGTTGATAGAACCGGCCTTTGGAAAGGTAAACCCTTTAAACGACTTGTTACAGCAAAAAATTCCATGAAGGGCAGAAATAACAATGGACATATTACAAATATAAATAGAGCTGGTGGACATAAGAAAATGTACAGACAAGTTGATTTCTATCGAAAGAAATTTGATATGGAAGCGACTGTTGAAAGAATTGAGTACGATCCAAATAGATCTTGTTACATTATGTTAGTTAAATTTGAGGACGGTGTTCATGCTTATTATTTGGCGCCTCAGAAAATTAAAGCTGGCGATAAAATTGAAAATGGATCTAAAAAAGAAATTAAAGTAGGAAATTGTATGCCGTTACAAGATATTCCAGTTGGAATTAATATCCATAATGTTGAAATCCAACCTGGTGCTGGTGGAAAAATTGCTAGATCTGCTGGATCTTCAGTTACAATAAGTGGTTTAGACGGCAATTATAGTTTAATTAAATTAGCTTCAGGTGAAGTTAGAAAAATAGATTCTAGATCTATGGCTACTATAGGTACATTAAGTAACCCTGATCAAAAAAATATTAAAATTGGTAAAGCAGGAAGATCAAGATGGCTGGGTAGAAAACCACATACCAGAGGTGTTGTTAAAAACCCTGTTGATCACCCACATGGAGGAGGTGAAGGTAAATCAGCTGGAGGTAGACATCCAGTATCACCTACAGGACAGTCAGCTAAAGGATTAAAAACTAGAGATAATAAGAGAACAGATAAATTTATTGTTAAGAGAAGAAATAAAAGGAAGGATACTAAAAAATAATGGCTAGATCAGTATGGAAAGGCCCTTTTGTTGAAGAAAGTTTAATGAAAAAAGTTGATAAATATAAAGATGATCCTAAGAAAATTCCGATTAAAACTTGGTCAAGAAAATCTACAATTTTACCAGATTTCGTAGGCGTAAGCTTTCAAATTTATAATGGAAAAAAATTTATACCCATAACTATTTCTGAGGATATGGTTGGTCACAAATTAGGTGAATTTTCACCAACTAGAACTTTTTATGGTCACACACCAGCAGATAAAAAAGCTAAACCTGCAACAGCTAAAAAATAATTATGAATAAGACAAAGAAAAAAAATAGAAAAAAAGTAGACACAGTTAAAGCTGTCAACAACAGTATTAGAACTAGTGTTAGAAAACTTAACCCTATTTTACAAAGTATTGTTGGAAAAAAAGTAGATGTAGCAATTAGAGATTTACAATTTTCTGCTAAAAGAATTACAAAAGATATTAGAAAAACAATTAGTTCAGCTGTTGCAAATGCTGAAAATAATTTCCAATATGATATCGATAGCTTAATTGTTAAAGAAGCTTACTGTGGAAAAAAGATTGTTATGAAAAGATTTAGACCGAGAGCAAAAGGTAGAGCTGCACCAATTTTAAAACCTTGGTCAACAGTAACTATAATTTTATCAGAAGTTAAACAAATGGAGAGTCATGGGTCAAAAAGTTAATCCTGTAGGTTTTAGATTAGGTGTTAATAGAGGATGGGACTCTGTTTGGTACGCTAAGAAAAAAGATTTTGGAAATTATTTAATTGAAGATTTTAAAATTAGAGATTACATCAAAAAAAATGTTGTTAACTCTGGTGTTTCTAAGGTGATGATAGAAAGAACTTCAAATAAGTGTTACGTTACAATTTATACTTCAAGACCTGGGTTTGTAATTGGTAAAAAAGGAAGTGATATTGATAAAATTAAAAATAATCTTTCAAAATTTACTACTAATGAAGTAGCCCTTAATATTAAAGAAGTAAAAAAACCAGAGACTAATGCTTATTTAGTTGCTGAGAATATAGCTCAACAGCTTGTAAAAAGAATTTCTTACAGAAGAGCAATGAAAAGATCAATGCAATCTTGTATTAGATTAGGTGCAAGAGGCATTAAAGTTTCTATTAGTGGAAGACTGGGTGGAAACGAGATAGCAAGAACAGAGTGGTTAAGAGAAGGAAGTATTCCAGCACATACTTTAAGAGCAGATATAGATTATGCAGAAGCTGAAGCTTTAACTACTTATGGAATTATTGGGATTAAAGTTTGGATATATAAAGGTGAAGTGTTTGCAAGAGAATTTAGCCAAGAAACCAACAAAATAACACCAAAAGAGGGTAAAGAATAATGCTTCAACCAGTCAGAACTAGATGGAGAAAAGCTCATAAAGGTAGAATTCATGGCACTGCTACAAGAGCTAGCTCAATAAATTATGGATCTTTTGCATTGAAAGCTTTACAGCCAGAAAGAATAACTGGGAAACAAATAGAGGCTGCTAGAGTAGCACTTACAAGACATATGAAGAGACAAGGAAGAGTTTGGACAAGAATTTTTCCAAATATTCCAGTATCAAAGAAACCTATTGAGGTAAGAATGGGAAAAGGTAAGGGAAATCCAGAATTTTTTGCATGTAGAGTTAAGCCAGGTAGAATTTTATTTGAAGTTGATGGTGTTTCAGAAGTAATTGCTAAAGAGGCATTATATAAAGCATCTGCAAAATTACCAATTAAGACTAAAACTATTAAGAGGTTTGCTTAATATGAAAAAACAAGAAATTAAAAAATTATCTAAGGATGAAGTGGTGAAAAATATAGATAAATTAAAAAAAGATCTTTTTAATTTTAGATTTCAAAAAATTAATTCACAAGTAACTAATCCTGCAAAAATTAGTGAAACAAGAAAAACAATTGCAAGATTAAAAACAATATTAAAAGGAAAAATTAATGCCTAAAAAAATTTTAACTGGTGTAGTAATTAGTGATAAACCAAATAAAACAATAACAGTAATGGTAGAAAGAAAATATTCCCACCCGGTTCTTAAAAAAGTAATTAAGGTTAGAAAAAATTATAATGCCCATGATGAGAATAATAAATTTAAGACTGGTGATAAAGTTTCAATAATTGAAAGTAAGCCATTTTCTAAAAACAAAAAATTTCAAGTAATGGAGAATACAAAATAATGATTGGTGTACAAACAGAACTTCAAGTAGCAGACAATACTGGGGCTAAAAGAATTGAGTGTATAAAAGTTCTTGGTGGATCTAAAAGAAGATATGCTAGCATAGGGGATACTATTGTAATAGCTGTTAAAGAAGCAATCCCAAAAGGTAAGGTTAAAAAAGGAACAGTGCATAAAGCAGTTGTAGTTAGAGTTAAAAAAGGAATTCATAGAAATGATGGCTCAAAAGTTAAATTTGATAATAATGCAGCGGTTCTTGTTGATGACAAGGGAGAACCAGTGGGAACTAGAATTTTTGGTCCAGTTACAAGAGAATTAAGAAGCAGAGGGCAAATGAAAATTATTTCATTAGCACCGGAGGTTTTATAGTTATGATTAAAAAAGGCTTAAAAGTTAGAGTTTTGACTGGAAAAGATAAAAAAAAAGAAGGTGAAGTAATAGAAATTGATAGACCAAATAATAGAGCAAAAGTTAAAGAAATAAATATGGTTAAGAAACACGTTAAGACTACTAAAGAAAAAAAAGGTGGCATTGTATCAAAAGAGAGCTTTATTCATTTATCAAATCTAAAACTAATAGATGAAAAAGTAGTAAAAAAGCAAGAGGCTAAAAAATAATGATACCAAGATTAAAAGAAATTTATAATAAGGAAATTCAACCATCTTTAAAAGATAGTCTTGGGCTTAAAAATGTTTTTATGACACCAAGAATTGAAAAAGTTGTTTTAAACATGGGTCTTGGTTTAGATGGAGCAGACGCAAAAATTTTAAAAGCCAGTGAAGAAGATATGGCAAAAATAACTGGTCAAAAACCAGTAATTACAAAATTCAAAAAGTCGGTTGCAAATTTTAAAACTAGAAAAGGTTCTAATGCTGGACTTAAAGTAACATTAAGAAAAAACAAAATGTATGAGTTTATTGATAGACTGGTAAATATTGCATTACCAAGAATTAAAGACTTTAGAGGTTTATCTCCTAAAGGATTTGATAAATTTGGTAATTATACTTTTGGAATTAAGGAACATATTATATTTCCAGAAGTAAGTTTTGAAAGAGCTGATAAAGTACGTGGATTAGATATTGTTATTGTAATTAAAGCTTTAAGCAAAGAGCATAGTTTTGCATTATTAGAAAAAATGAATTTTCCATTCTTAAAAAAAGGAGACAATTAATATGGCTAAAGTAAGTGCTGTAAATAAAAATGATAACAGAATTAAACTTTCTGATCGACTTTATAAAAAAAGACAAAGTTTAAAAAAAATAATTATGGATAAAAAACTTCCATTAGAAGAAAGATTCAAAGCTCAGCAAAAACTTTCTCAAATGCCTAGAAACTCAGCAAAAAATAGAGTTATGAATAGATGCAAAATTACAGGACGACCACATGGAGTTTATAGAAAATTAAAAATATCAAGAATAGCTTTAAGAGACTTGGGATTGGCTGGATTAATTCCAGGCATGACGAAGTCAAGCTGGTAGAAAGGAATATATGAGTTTAAGTGATCCAATAGGAGATATGATAGCAAGAGTTAAAAATGCTCAAGCAAGAAATCATAAAAAAGTTGCGTTACCATCATCAAATTTTAAAACTAAAATTGCAGATATTCTTAAAAATGAGGGTTTTATTAAAGATTTTAAAATTAACGAAGAGGATAATAAGCCAACTTTATCTTTGGAATTAAAATACCATTCAGGAAATCCAGTAATTAGCGCATTTGAACGTGTGTCAAAACCAGGAAGAAGAATTTTTTCTAGTGCCGAAGGATTGCCAAAAATAAACAATGGCTTAGGTATTGCAATAGTTTCAACGCCAAAAGGTGTGATGACAGATATAGATGCTAGGAAACTACGTGTTGGTGGCGAAATAATTTGTAAGGTATTTTAATGTCTAAAATTGGTAAAATAAGTATTTCAATTCCTGAAAAAGTTAAAGTTGCTTTAGCTGGAAATATTATAAATATAGAAGGACCGTTAGGGAAAAAAGCTGTTGGTATAGATCTAGAAATGTTTAACCTTGACATTAAAGATGGAAAAGAAATTTCAATAAAGCCAAAAAAAATTGATCAAAATTCGAAAAGACTTTGGGGCATGAATAGAAGCCTAATAAATAATGCTGTAATTGGATCTAGTTCTGGATATGAAAAAATTTTAGAATTAGTCGGAGTTGGTTACAGGGCAGCTTTAAAAGGAAGTCAATTAAATTTACAACTTGGATATAGTCACGATATTAATTATGACATTCCAGAAGGAATTAAAATTGAAGTTGAAAAACAAACGACCCTAAAAATAACTGGTTCTGACAAACAACAAGTAGGCTCAGTTGCATCAAAAATTAAAACCTATAGAAAAATTGAACCTTATAAAGGTAAGGGCATACGTGAAAAAGGACAATATGTTCTTAAAAAAGAAGGAAAGAAAAAATAATGAAACTAAACACTAGTATTAGAAAAAGATTTAGAGTTAGTAACAAAGTTAAAAAAGTTGCTCCTAAAGATAGATTCAGATTATGTATTTCTAGATCTTCTAAAAATATTTCAGCCCAAATAATTGATGATATTAAAAAGGTAACACTTCTATCAGCATCATCAGTTGAGAAAGATGTGCGTTCTGGTGATAAAGTCAATAAAACAGAATTATCAAAAATAGTTGCTACAAAACTTGCGAAAAAAGCTCAAGAAAAAAAAATTACCAAAATATATTTTGATAGAGGTGTTTACAGATATCATGGTAGAGTAAAAGTATTTGCTGAAACTTTGCGTGAAAATGGAATGGAATTTTAATTATGGAAAACTTTAAAGATAAAAAAACAGACGATATTCTAGAAAAATTAGTTCACATAAACCGAATTACAAAAGTAGTAAAAGGTGGAAGAAGATTTGGATTTTCAGCATTAGTTGTTGTAGGTAATCAAGCTGGTAAAATTGGTATCGCTCATGCTAAGGCAAAACAAGTGCCTGATGCGATTAAAAAAGCAAACGAGATGGCAAGAAGAAAACTTACTCATATACCTTTAAGAGAAGGAAGAACTATTCACCATGATGTTAGAGCAAAAGATGGTGCAGGTAGAATAATCTTAAGAGCAGCGTCAAAAGGTACAGGAATTATTGCAGGTGGTCCTGTAAGAGCTGTTTGTGAGGTATTAGGTGTTAAAGATATTGTTGCAAAATCAATGGGGACCTCAAATGCTCACAATGTAATAAGAGCTACAATGAAAGCTTTATTAAAACAAAATTCACCAAAACAAATTTCAGCAATTAGAAATAAGAAAATTTCTGAGATTGTAGAAAAAAGAGGATAATGATTACTTTAAATACAAAAGATAAGCTAAATAAATCTAAAATGAGAGTTGGAAGAGGAATTGGCTCAGGTAAAGGTAAGACATCGGGAAGAGGTGTTAAAGGTCAAAAATCACGATCAGGTGTTGCTATCAAGAGTTTTGAAGGTGGTCAAATGCCGTTATATAGAAGACTTCCGAAAAGAGGATTTAATCCAATATCAAGAGAAAATATTGCAATAATGAATTTAGAAAAAATTCAATTTTTTATTAATGAAAAAACTATAAATCCTAGTGATATTATTAATATGGAATTGCTTAAAAAATTAAAGCTAATTAACAAAAATTCTAAAAAACTTAAGATACTCGGCACTGGAGAGATAAAAGATAAAATTAATATAGAAGCAGATTTAGCCTCTAAATCAGCAATAGAAAAGCTAGAAAAAATTAGTGGATCTATTCAGTTAAAAAAATAATTGATCTAAATGAGCTCATCATCATCTACGAATGATCTAAGAAACAGAATATTATTTACGATATTCATCCTTGCTGTCTATAGATTTGGTACTTTTGTTCCATTACCTGGAATAGATCCTGAGCAACTAAAAGTTATGATGGATGGTAATCAAAAGGGACTACTTGGTATGTTTAATGTTTTTGCTGGTGGTGCTGTAAGCAGAATGGCTATTTTTGCCTTAGGTATAATGCCTTATATTTCTTCTTCTATTATAGTTCAGCTTTTAACAGGCGTTTCGGATTACTTTAAAAATTTAAAAGCACAAGGTGAAATTGGCAGAGCTAAAATAACTCAAATCACAAGATATGGAACTGTAATATTAGCCACTGTTCAAGGCTATGGTTTGTCTGTAGGCTTAGAATCTTCAGCAGATTTAGTTATTAACCCAGGAGCTTTCTTTAAGATTACAACAGTAACAACTATTGTTGCCGGAACAATGTTTTTAATGTGGCTTGGAGAACAAATTACTCAAAGAGGTATTGGTAATGGAATATCATTGATTATTTTTGCTGGTATTGTGGCAGAAATTCCAAGAGCCTTAGTAACAACTTTTGAGCTAGGAAGAACTGGTGCTGTTTCTACTTTTATGATTTTAGCAATATTTGTTCTGTTAATACTTACAATTTTGTTCATTGTATTTATGGAAAGAGCTTTAAGAAAGATTTTAATTAATTATCCCAAAAGACAGATGGGTAACAAAATGTATGGTGGTGAGTCATCACATTTACCATTAAAAATTAATCAGGCTGGTGTTATACCAGCGATATTTGCTTCAGCACTTTTATTATTGCCAGTAACGTTTTCAAATTTTTCATTTTCTAATAATGAAACATTTTTAAATATTAGCTCTTACTTTACTCAAGGACAGCCTCTTTACATGTTGTTGTATGCTTCTGGAATTATATTTTTTACTTTTTTTTACACATCTATTACTTTTAATCCTGTTGAAACTGCCGACAATTTAAGAAAATATGGCGGATTTGTACCTGGTATTAGGCCAGGTGAGAGCACAGCTCTATACATAGAAAACATTTCAATTAAGCTTACTACTATCGGTGCCTTATATTTAACATTAGTTTGTTTGATGCCAGAATTTTTAATAGCAAATTATCCAATTCCTTTTTATTTAGGTGGAACATCAATTTTAATTGTCGTGGTGGTAGCTATTGATACAGTGACGCAAATACAGACTAGATTAATGAGTTCTCAATACGAACAATTAATCAAAAAAACTAAATTTGGTAAGTAAGTGAATATTATTTTATTTGGGCCTCCTGGCGCAGGTAAAGGTACTCAAGCACAACTTATTGTTAAAAAACATAATTATTTTCAATTATCTACTGGTGATTTGCTTCGTAATGAAATTAAAAAAGGTACTGATCTTGGTATAGAGATTGAAAGTATTATATCAAAAGGCAGTTTTGCATCAGATGAAATTGTTAATAAACTACTTAAACAAACTATAATAAATTTAAAATTTAGAGATAGAATTATTTTTGATGGTTATCCAAGAAGTGTAGAGCAAGCTGATAACTTGGATCTAATTTTAAAAGAATATAATCAAAAAATTAATTTGATAATTTCGCTTGTCGTTCCTCGTGAAATCATAGAAAAAAGAATAATCGGAAGAGTTACATGTGATAAGTGCAATTTAACACTCAATGAATTTTTTAATAAAGATGAAATAGACCTTCATCCATGCGGTAAAGAATTTTTTGTGAAGAGAAAAGATGATAATCTAGAAACTATAATGTCTAGATATGATATTTACACAAAAACAACTCAACCAGTTTTAAATTTTCTATCAAGGAATCCTAATTTTCAGGAGATTGATGGAACTCTTGAAATAGATGAAATAACCAGGAAAATAGACACTTTTATCGATGTTTAAGACGTTGACTTTAGGTAATCTTATTATATAAAAGGCTCAAATTTATCACAAAAACTATGGCTCGTATCGCAGGTATCAACATTCCCCAAAATAAACTTGTTCATATAGGTTTAACTTATATTTATGGAATTGGAGATAAATTTTCTAGTCAAATTTGTTCTTCATTAGAAATTCCTAGAGCTAAAAGAATTAATGAATTAACTGATGATGAAATTTTAAAGATTAGAGAATATATAGATGCTAATTTTAAAGTAGAGGGTGATCTAAGAAGAGATTACTCACTAACTATAAAAAGATTAATTGATCTTGCTTGTTACAGAGGAACAAGACATAGAAAAAAATTGCCTGTGAGAGGACAAAGAACAAGATGTAATGCGAGAACTAGAAAAGGTAAAGCAATTGCAATTGCTGGAAAAAAATTAACACCAACTAAAAAATAATTATGGCTAAAGCTGATAAAGTTGAAAATAAAGATCAGAAGGTAGAAAAGTCTTCAAAAAAAAGTAACAAAAGTTCATATTCTAAAAAGAAAAAAATTAAAAAAAATATTTTAAATGGAGTAGCTTATGTTCAGTCTACATTTAATAATACAATAATTTCAATTGCAGACACTAATGGTAATGTAATATCTTGGGCATCTGCTGGACAAAAAGGTTTTAAAGGTTCGAGAAAGTCAACACCCTATGCTGCTCAAATTGCTGCAGATGCAGCAGCTTCCAAGGCTATGGAGTATGGAATGAAAACTTTATCTGTAGAGGTAAAAGGTCCAGGTTCTGGTCGTGAAACAGCATTAAGAGCTTTACAAGCAAGAGGGTTTAAAATTTTATCAATCAAAGACACAACACCTATGCCTCATAATGGAACTAGACCACCAAAAAAAAGGAGAGTTTAATGGAAGTCGAAAATGTTAATATTAAAAATTGGAAATCATTAATTAAACCATCTAAATTAGATGTTCAGATAAGTGATGATTTAACCCACGCAAAGATTGTAGCTGAACCTTTGGAGAAAGGTTATGGTTTAACACTTGGTAACTCTTTAAGAAGAATTCTTCTTTCATCTATTAGAGGCGCAGCTGTTACTTCAATTCAAATTGATGGTGTATTACATGAATTTACATCAATTAAAGGTGTAAGAGAAGATGTTACAGATATAGTTTTAAACGTAAAATCTTTAGCATTAAAATGTAACTCAGAAGGTACAAAAAAACTAATTTTAGATGCGAAAGGTCCAGGTGAAATTAAAGCATCTGACATTGCTACAGTAGCAGATGTTGAAATATTAAATCCAGAATTAGTTATCTGTAACCTTGATGAAAATACTAATTTCCATATGGAAATGAATGTTAATACTGGTAAAGGTTATGTCCCAGCAGATATGAATAAGCCAGAAGAACCACCGTTAGGTCTTATAGCAATCGACTCATTATATAGCCCTGTAAAGAAAGTTTCATATTCAATTAGCACTGCTAGAGAAGGAAAAGCTTTAGATTATGATAAGCTAATTATGGAAGTAGAAACAAATGGAGCTATTTCAGCTGAAGATGCTGTAGCTTATTCTGCAAGAATTTTTCAAGATCAGTTAAAAATGTTTGTAAATTTTGACGAACCAGTTGAAGCTCCTGTAAAAGAAGTTTCTTCTGAACCAGAGTTTAACAAAAATTTATTAAGAAAAGTTGATGAATTAGAACTTTCTGTAAGATCAATGAACTGCCTTAAAAATGATAATATAATTTATATTGGTGATTTGGTTCAAAAATCTGAAGGTGAAATGCTTAGAACACCTAATTTTGGTAGAAAGTCATTAAATGAAATTAAAGAAGTTTTGACTGGTATGTCTTTATATTTAGGAATGGAAATACCTAACTGGCCACCAGATAACATTGCTGAAATGTCTAAAAAGTTAGAGGAAGCTATCTAATGAGACACGGAATGGCAAACAAGAAGTTGAATAGAACTTCTGAACACAGAAAAGCTCTTTTAAAGAATATGTTAAACTCTTTAATAAAATATGAGCAAATCAAAACTACTTTGCCAAAAGCCAAATTTTTAAAGCCTCAAGCCGATAAAATTATTACATTAGGAAAAAAAGAAACTCTACAAACTACAAAAATGTTAGTTTCACAACTACAAGATATAAAATCAGCCAACAAAGTCACTAAAACTCTTTCTAAAAGATATGAAAAAAGAAGTGGTGGATACACAAGAATTATTAAGGCTGGCTTTAGGTATGGTGATAATGCTCCAATGGCTATAATTGAATTTGTAGACAGGGATGTAGAAGCTAAAAGAGTTGATAAAAAGAAAAAAGATACAACCAAAGAAACACCTAAGGCTGAAGAAAAAAAACAAGCTACAGCATAAATTTTAAACCATGAAAAAGTCATACATCGTTGATTCAACGTGTAATGATATGCGCATTGATCGTTGGACAAGACTTAATATTGGTAAGATACCACAAGGTCTAATTGAAAAATATTTACGATCTGGAAAAATCAAATTAAATAAAAAAAAAATTAAAAGTTCTATTAAAGTTAAAACAAGTGATGTTGTAGATTTTTTTAATATAGATTTTAAAGAAACTATAATTCAAAAAAAGATTAAATTTGAACCATCCAAAGAAATTATTAAATCAAATGAAGATCAAATAATTGATAATAATGATAATTTTATAGTTTTAAATAAAAGCTCTGGTATCTCAGTACAAGGTGGCACCAAGTCCAAAAAAAATCTTGTTGATATTTTTGCCAAAAGTGAAATTTTTCAAGGAACCAAACCTTATTCCGTACACAGATTGGATAAAGATACATCAGGTGTATTTATAATGGCAAAAACTAGAGAAAGTGCACAATTGTTAACTTCATTATTCAGACTTAGAAAAGTTCACAAAACATATTTAGCTATTTGCCATGGTGAACTTAACAAGGATTCGGGTGAATGGAACGATGATTTGATAAGATATGATGGTGACAAGAAAATTATTGAAAAAGCTAAAACAATTTACAAGGTATTAGATAAAAACTCTGAAGCTAGTTTGGTTGAATTAAAACCAATTACTGGTCGCAAACACCAACTTAGAAAACAACTATATGCTATAGGACAGCCAATTTTTGGTGATGTGAAGTACAAATTGTCTAATTCGTACAAAGGAATTAACAAAAACTTAATGCTTCATTCATATCAAATAAAATTTATAGTTAATGACGTCAAACACACGTATACGGCTTTATTACCAGATTACTTTAGAAAACTTTTAAAAACAAAAAGACTTAGATTTTTAGATTTAAAATAAATTTTTCAATTAATATATTTTCTAAGCTTGAATAATCTTGATCATTAATCTCTTTTAAATTTGTTACACCCTTATCTGATATTCCACATGGTATTATCTTTTTGTATTGATTAAGTTTATTGCTAATATTTATTGCAAATCCATGGTAAGCAATCCATTTACGAACTCTAATTCCAATAGCTGCAACTTTATTTATTTTATTATTTTTTTTGTGCCAAATTCCTATGTTATCTTTGTCTGAAAATGTTTCTATTTTAAAATATTTTAAAGTTTGGATTATTGTTTTTTCAATAGTTGTTATAAATTTTCTTAAATCTTTTTTACTTCTTAAATCTAATACAAAATAACAGATTAATTGACCTGGACCATGACAGGTTATTTTCCCACCACGATTAGTTTTTATAATTTTTATTGATTTATCTATAATCTCTTTTTCATCATAGCTAGTTCCTGCAGTAAAAATTTCATCATGTTTTAAAGTCCATATTAATTCTTTTTCTTTTTTTTCATGTATTTTAAGCAATCTTGACTCAAGATAATTTATTGCATCAAAATAATTTACTGGTTTTACTGACTTTTTGATCTCTATATTCATTTATAAATTGTATTATCTTTATTATCTATTAATAGTGCAATTCTAATTTATAGGTAGATTTATGTCTTTAGTTAAAAAAATAAAAGATAAAAAAGTAAATTTTGAGTTCAATAAAGAATATATAAAAATTGTTACTTCTAAAATTGCCAATAGTGATGCTGAATTTATTACAAATTCTTTTAAAGAAATACACCCGGCTGATGCTGCCGACATTATTGAACACCTAAACCAAACAGATAGAGAAAGCTTAATAAAACTTAATAATTTTAATATTGATCCTGAAGTTTTTGTTGAACTTAATGAGTCAGTTCAAACAGAAATTATTACTTATCTTTCATCCGATTCAATAGTTACAATTATCAAAAATTTAGAGTCCGATGATGCAATCTCAATTTTAGAGAATGTACCAGAAGAAGATAAAAATAATATTTTAAGCTCTTTACCACCAAAAGATCGTTTTGCTTTATTAGAAAGCTTAAGTTATCCAGAAGACACAGCTGCTAGACTTATGCAGCGTGAATTCACAGCCATACCCAGTAATTGGTCAGTTGGCCAAACTATTGATTATTTAAGAGAAAACAAAGATCTTCCAGATGAATTTTTAGAAATATTTATTATAAATGAGGAATTTAAACCAATTGGTACAGTGCCATCTTCTAAAGTCTTAACCACATCTAGAGATACAAATATGCTTTCCATTATGTCTGAATCTCAATTATTAATCCCAGTTGATATGGATAAGGAACAAGTTGGTAATTTGTTTGAAAACTATAATTTAAATTCAGCTGCAGTTGTTGATAAAAATAATAAGCTTGTTGGAATGATTATGAGTGACGATATTTTAACTGTACTTAAAGAAGAAGCAGAAGAAGATGCTTTAAGATTAGCTGGAGTAGGTGATGAAGAAATTACAGATGGTGTAATTACAAAAACAAAAAGGAGATTTAACTGGCTTTTATTAAATCTGTTTACAGCATTTTTGGCAACATGGTGCATAAGTTTGTTTGGTGCAACTATTGAACAAATGGTTGTATTAGCATTCTTGATGCCAATAGTTGCATCTATGGGAGGTAATGCAGGCATGCAAACTTTAGCAGTAACAGTCAGAACTATAGCAACTAATGATTTAACTAAAAATAACTTTTCATCAAATGTTGTTAAAGAATTTACAATTGGAATTTTGAATGGAATCATTTTTGCTGCGATAAGTGCTTTTATTGTACAAATTTGGTTTCAAGATAATATGTTATCGTTAATTATTTCTATATCCATGATACTTACAATGATTATTGCAGGTCTATTTGGTATTTTAGTTCCAGTTACTTTAAAAAAAATGAATATTGATCCAGCTATTGCTTCCAGTGTGTTTGTAACCACTATAACCGATGTAATAGGATTTGTCTCTTTTTTAGGTGTGGGAGCTTATTTTTTATAGAATTAAAAATTATCAATTAATCTTATACCTTTTAGATAATACGATACAAAAATTTTTGATCCTATAGATTTTTTTGAAATTAAAAGATTTTTTTCATTTCTAAGCTCTAAATATTCAATTTTAATATTAAATTTTTTTTGCATATTTCTTTTGATCTCTAATAAATATTTTTTTATATCTTTATTAATTTTAATATTTCTTTTAACTAGAAAAAAAGTTTTAGATATTTTTTCTGCTATATTTAAATCATCTTTATTAAATAAAAAATTCCTAGAAGATAAAGCAAGTTTATTTTTATTTCTTATAGTTTTACATCCTACAACTTTTATTTTATATTTTTTTTCAATATAATTTTTAACTAAAAAAAGTTGTTGAAAATCTTTCTTACCCATAAAAATTTTTTTAGGTTTTATTAAATTTGTTAACCTATCCATTACATCTAAAACACCTTCAAAATGTCCTTTTCTAAATTTTGCACATAAAATTTTATCTTTTTTAGCAATTTTTATTTTTGATTTTCTTTTTGTTTCATAAATATCTTTAAATTTAGGAATATAAATAAAATCAATCCCTTTTATTTTTTTTAAAATAGAAAGATCTTTTTTGATATTAATAGGATAGGTTTTAAAATCTTTATTGTTGTTAAATTGCTTTGGATTAACAAAAATACTTACTATTGTTTTTTTGCAAATTTTTTTTGATCTTTTAATTAAAGAAATATGACCTTCGTGAATTCCTCCCATTGTAGGAATAAAGCCAATATCATCAAAGGGCCTTATTTTTCTATTTAAAGTCTGATTGTTTAATAAAATTTTCATTTGTATTAAAATATTTAATAAGTAAAACATTTAAATGATTAAACAAGCAATTATTCCATTGGCTGGACTAGGAACTAGGTTACTACCTTTAACCAGCGTATTTGCTAAAGAACTTTTACCCATAAATGGAAAACCTGGTCTTGAATACATTATACAAGAATGTATTGATGCAGGAATTGAAGAAATCATTTTTATAATATCAAAAAAAAAAATGATGATTAAAAAATATTTTTATAATGATAAATTTTATAAAGATTTAATTAAAAAGAAAAAAGACACAAGAATCATTAATGAATATAAGAAAATTTTGAAATTTAAAAAGATGATTAAATTTGTTTACCAAAATAATCCTAGAGGAACAGGTGATGCTGTTTTAAAAACTAGAAAATTTATTAAAGATAAATATTTTTTAATGCTACTGCCTGATGATTTAATTGTTAAAAAAAACTGCTCAAAATCTATGATTAATACTCATAAAAAGTATAAAGCTTCGGTTATGGCTAGTATGTCGGTTAATATGAAAACAGTTTCTAGATGGGGTATCTATAAACTTAATAAAAAATTAAATAAAACTGATTATTTGATAAATGGTGTTATTGAAAAACCAAGCTTAAAAGATGCACCCTCTAATAAAGCAGTTATAGGTAGATACATTTTACCTAAAACTATTTTTTCAAAACTTAAAAATATGAAGCCTGGTAAAGGTGGTGAAATACATATCACTGATGCAATTCAATTATTAATTGATAATAATGAAAAATTTATTGCACATAGTTTTTTGGGTAAATATCTAGACTGCGGAACAATGAGTGGCTATATTAATTCATCTAAGGAAATTTCAAAATTATGAAACTATGTATGATTGGAACTGGCTATGTTGGATTAGTCAGCGGTGTTTGTTTTTCTGATTTAGGAAATACAGTTTATTGCGTTGATAAAGATAACAAAAAAATAAATTCACTCAATAAAGGAATTTTACCAATTTTTGAGCCGGGCTTAGAAGAAATTTTAAAAAGAAATTACCAACAAAAAAGGCTAATTTTTACTTCTGATTTAAAAAAAGCTGTGACAAACTCAGATATTATTTTTATTTGTGTTGGAACTCCAACTAAAAAAACAAGTAATTCTGCTGACTTAAAATATGTTTTTAAAGTTGCAAAAGAATTAAAAAGTCTCATATCGAAATATAAGATAATAGTTACAAAATCTACTGTTCCAGTAACAACTGGAGATCAAATTGAAAAAATTTTGATTAAATTAAAAAAAAATAAGTTAGTCGATATAGTTTCCAATCCTGAATTTTTAAGGGAAGGTGATGCAATTAGAGATTTTTCTAATCCAGATAGAGTAATAATCGGAACGGATAGTGTAAAAGCGAACAAAATATTAAAATCTTTATACAATCCAATAACTAAGAAAAATAGTAGATATTTTAATACTTCAAGAAGAGGAGCTGAATTAATTAAATATGCTTCTAATGCTTTTTTAGCAACTAAGATCACTTATATTAATGAATTAGCTAATTTATGTGAAAAAGTTAACGTTGACATAAAAGATATTTCTATGGGCATGGGGTCTGACAAACGAATTGGTGATAGATTTTTAAGAGCTGGTCCTGCGTATGGAGGATCTTGTTTTCCAAAAGATACTAGGGCATTAATTGATACTGCTAAAAAGTTTAAAACTAATTTGTCAATTATCAAAAGTGTTGTTAGCTCTAATGATAAAAGAAAATTATTATTAACAAAAAAAATTGATAAAATTTTAAATGGAAAATTTAAAAATAAAATTATAACTTTTTTAGGCGTTACATTTAAGCCAAATACAGATGATATGCGTGAAGCTTCAAGTATACCAATGATTAAATATCTAAATAAGAAAAATTCTAATATTAGATATTTTGATCCCTCTGGTGAAAAGGATGAATTTAAAAAATTAAAAAATGTTGAATATTGTAAAAATATCTCATCTGCATGTTTTAATAGTGATCTTGTTATTTTACATACAGAATGGAATGACTTTAAATTATTAAATTTTAAGAAACTTGTTAAAAAAACTAAGTTTAAAATATTTGATATGAGAAATATTTATTCTCCATCAAAAATGAAAAATTTAAAAATTAATTATTTTGGTATTGGAAGATAACTTAATTTAGTTCAAAAATAGCATCTACTTCCACAGAAACACCTAGTGGTAAGCTATTCGTGCTTACGGCAGCTCTTGTATGCATTCCTGCATCACCAAATATTGAAGCAATTAAATCTGAAGCACCATTAATTACCTTTGGTTGTTCAATGAAATCGTCTGTNGAATTTACAAANCCAGTTAATTTTATACATGATTTTATTTTAGAAAGGTCTCCGTCACATGCATGTTTAACCTGAGCGACGATACTAAGTCCACATCTTTTAGCAGCTTTATAAGCGTCTTCTGTTGTTAAATCTTTGCCAACTTTACCTTTAATAAGTTCTCCATTTTCATCTATTGAAATTTGTCCAGATATATAAAGAAGTTTTCCTGATATCTTTGTTGCAACATATGATCCAACTGGTGGTTTAGCTTCAGGTAAAATAATTTGTAATTTAGTTATATTGTCATCATACATAATTTTAATTCTCCTTATATTCTTTGTGTGATTTACTTTTTTTAAACTTTAATAACTTCTTTTTTAACTTCGAACTATCAAATTTTTTTTTTGTATCTTTTAATTTATTTGATGCTTTATCTTTTATTTTAATTGATTTTTTTTTTATTAATTCAGAATTACATTTTGCATATTCCTTAGAAAGTTTATCATGTGTATTACAAGTATTTTCATCTGATATAGCTCCGTAAGTTAGTAAAATTAAAATAATTATAATATTGCCAATAAATTTCATTATTTTTTTTTCCTTTTTTTGCTTTTTTTATTTTTATCGTATTCTTTTCTTTTCTCAATTAAAATTAAAGCTTCTTCCATTGTAAGTTCCGTTGGATCTTTTTCCTCAGGTATTGTTGCGTTTAATGATTTGTATTTGATATATGGTCCATATTGACCTTTCATAACTCTAACTGGCTTTTTATCTTCTGGGTGTTCACCTAAATCTTTTATAATTGATGCTGATATTCTACCAGGTTTTGCCTCTGCTATTAATGTTATCGCTCGATTTAAGCCAATTGAAAATATTTCTTCAATATTTTCAATTCTAGCAGATTTATTTTCACATTTTAAGTAAGGACCAAATCTACCAGTATTAAGAGTTATATCCTTTTGATTTTCTGGATTTACACCTAATGACTTTGGTAATGAACATAAAAAATGAGCTTTTTCTAAATCAATATTTTCTAATTCTAAACCCTTTGGTATTGATACATTCTTTAAAAGTTCATTAACATCAGATTTAGTTTTCTTTGTTTTCTTTTTTTTCTTTGTTACTTTTTCATCTACAATTTCTTCTAAAATTTTTTCATATTGTAAGTAGGGCCCAAATCTCCCATTTTTTAAATAAATATCATTGCCGTTTTGATGTTTTCCAATAAACTTAGGCTCAGCCAACTGTGATTGTGCTGCTGCTTTCGCTTTTGAAAGAGGTCTTGTAAATTTACATTCTGGGTAATTAGAGCAACCTATAAAAGCGCCCCCTCTAAAACTATTCTTTAAACTTAAAGAGCCTGCTTCACATAACTGACACTTTCTAACTACGTTTCCATCAGCATCTTTATCAAATATTAATGTTCCTAAACTATCATTTAATAAATCCAATACCTCTCTTGTTCTTTTTTCTTTAACTTCTGAAACGTTATTATTAAAATCTTTCCAAAACATTTCTAAAACGTTTATCCAGCTTTCTTTTCCAGTTGTAATTTCATCTAACTGATCCTCTAAACTAGCAGTAAAATTATAATCAACATATTTAGAAAATAATTTTTCTAAAAAGGCTGATATTAATTTTCCACGGTCTGTAGGAAAAAATCTTTTATTTAAAATTTCAGCATATCCACGATTTGCTATTGTTGAAATTATACTCGCGTATGTTGAGGGTCTCCCTATACCAAGTTCCTCTAATTTTTTTACCAGACTTGCTTCAGAATATCTGGGTGGAGGTTGAGTAAAATGCTGTTCATCTATAAGAGACTCTACATTAATCGGTCCTTTGGTCATTTCAGGCAAAATAGCATCATCATCATCTTTATTTGGATTTGGAAAAACTTTTAAAAATCCATCAAATTTTAAAACAGAACCACTTGTTTTGCAGATAGTGTTATTGTCATTAGAAGTGATTGTAATAGTATTACGATCAAATTTAGCAGTTTCCATCTGTGATGATAATGCTCTACTCCAAATTAAATTATAAAGTTTTTGCTGATCAGTACTTAAATATTTTTTAACAGAATCAGGTGATCTACTTACATCTGTTGGTCTTATAGCCTCATGTGCTTCTTGTGCATTTTTAGCTTTCTTGCCAGAGTAATTTAAGGAATTTTCTGGAAGATATTCTTTACCATATTCTTTTTTAATAAAATCTCTAAACTCTGAAATTGCATCAACAGATATGTTTGTACCATCTGTTCGCATGTAGGTTATTAAGCCAATTGTTTCACCATCTATTTCTATTCCCTGATATAATCTTTGAGCAATTTGCATTGTTCTAGAAGCTCCAAATCCAAGTCTGCTAGATGCTACCTGTTGTAGGGTAGAAGTTGTAAATGGACCAGAAGGGTTTCTGCTTACTATTTTAGATGAGATATCACTTATATTAAATTTTTTATCTTTAATATTAATAATTGCTTTATCTATTTCATCTTTATTTTTAAAAGAAAACTTTTCTATTTTTTTTCCATCTAATTGATAAATACTTGAAGTTATTATATTTTTTTTATCATCTTTAAAATTAATACTTAAGGTCCAGAATTCTTCAGGATCAAAAGACTCAATTTGATGTTCTCGTTCAGTTATTAATTTTAATGCTACAGATTGCACTCTTCCTGCTGATTTTGATCCTGGTAATTTTGTCCACAAGATAGGAGATATATTAAATCCAACTAGATAATCTAGAGCTCGTCGTGCCATGTAAGCATCAACTAATAATTGTTCAATTTGACGTGGGTTTTCAATACCATGAGTTACAGCTTTTTTTGTTATTTCATTAAAAACAACTCTTTCAACTTCTTTGTCTTTTAAAAGTTTTTTTTCGTTTAAATATTCTTTTACATGCCATGCTATAGCTTCACCTTCACGATCTGGGTCTGTTGCTAAAATAATCTTTGAAGAATCTTTAGCGGCATCAGTAATTTCTTTTAAATATTTTTTTGAAAAACTGTCAACTTCCCATTCCATTTTAAAGTTTTGTTCTGGGTCAACAGAACCATTTTTAGATGGTAAGTCTCGTATATGACCATAACTCGCTAAAACAGTATAGTTATCACCTAAATATTTATTTATCGTTTTAGCTTTTGCAGGACTTTCAACTATGACTAGATTCATAATTTAACAAACTACCCAAAAGACTCTGATAGTCAAATTAATAAATTTTAGTCTTACTTTCTTCTTTATTTTTCAGTCGTTTAATATTTTCTCTATGAGTAAAGAAAATCAGAACAAACATTATTGTAAAAAAAATAACACTATTTGTCTCTGCTGTTATAAAAAGATAAATAGGAATTGATAAAGTGCCCAAAATTGATGATAGTGAAGAGTATTTGCTTGTCAAAAAAACTACCCCCCAACATGCAACAAAAATAATACCTAGTAAGATGTTTATAGAAAATAATATTCCAACATAAGTAGCAACTCCTTTACCACCTTTAAATTTAAGCCACATAGGAAAAACATGTCCTAAAAAAGCACATAGTGAGGCAATATAAATTAATTCAGGAAAATTTATTTTAACATAAATTACTGGTATTACAGCTTTAGCAATGTCTAGTATTAAGGTTGTATAACCTACTAATTTATTTCCAGTCCTTAATGCGTTAGTAGCACCAATATTCCCAGAACCTATTTCTCTGATATCTTTTTTTAAAAAAGTTTTAGTTAAGATAAAACCAAATGGTATAGATCCCATTAGGTACGAGGCTATTCCAACTATTACGTATTCCATTATTATATCTTAAATAATTCCTTACCTTTTACAAATGTATTAGTAACTTTACCTTGAAGTTTTTTATCTTCAATGGAGGTATTTTTTGATTTTGAAATTAAATTTTCTTTTTTTACAATCCACGGTTTATCTAAATCAACTATACAAAAGTCAGCATCATTTCCTATTGTGAGATTTCCTTTATNGATATTAAGAATTTTTGCAGGATTAGATGTTAATGCTTGAATTATTGTTTCAAGTTTAACTGAACCATTGTGATATAATTCTAATGATAAAGATAATAATGTTTCTATACCNGATGCNCCNGTTGCTGCTTGTGAAAATGTTAATCTTTTAGACTCTTCATCTTCAGGCTTGTGATCTGAAACAATNACATCAATAGTTTTATCTTTTAATCCCTGAACTAGAGCTTCTCTATCTTCTTCTTTTCTAAGTGGNGGTGATAATTTTAAAAATGTTTTAAAATCTCCAATGTCATTTTCATTTAAAGAAAGATTATTAANTGAAACACCACAAGTAAATTTAATNTAATTTTTTCTCTCTTTAATTACGTCAATTGATTTTGCTGAAGAAAGTTGTGAAATATGATATCTACATTTAATTTTTTCAAGTANGGTCAAATCTCTTTCAATTATAATTCTTTCTGCAATATCTGGTATTCCNGATAANCCAAGTTTAGTTGCTATGATACCAGAGTTAATCATACCATTTTTAGCTAGATGATAATCNTCAGCATGTTGCATNATNAGACANCCTAAATCTTTAGCAGAATTCATTATTCTAGACATCAGACTNGTATTNTGAATTGTTNTAACACCATCAGTAAATCCAATNATACCTTTGTTTGCTAACAATCCAAACTCAGTCATATTGGTGCCTTCAATGTTATGAGTTAGTGAAGCACAAGGGTAAATATTTATTTTAGATTTATCCCTACCTCTACGTTTTAAAAAATCTACAATTGAAACATTATCAATAACTGGATCTGTATTGGGCATTGTTACTACAGAGGTAACACCGCCTGATAAAGCAGCATTACTTAAAGTTCTAAAATTTTCTTTATATTCATATCCAGGTTCACCAACAAAAACTCTCATATCTACAAGTCCAGGAAAGATGTATTTGCCCTTTAAGTCTGTAGGTTTTTCTCTAGTAGGTAAATTATTTACATTGACTTTTTTACCTATCGCTTCAATTTTTCCATCTTCACCAACTATTAATCCACCGTTTTCATTTAATGAATTTAAAGGATCAATAATGTTTGCGTTTATAAAGTATTGTTTTTTCATTTATTCACAAAATATTTTTAAGCAAGCCATTCTAACAGCCACTCCTAATTCGACCTGTTCTTTAATTACGCTCTTGTTAATATCGTCAGCTAATCTAGTATCAATCTCAATTCCTCTGTTCATTGGACCAGGATGCATTATAATTGCATCTGATTTTGCATGATCAAGTTTATCTGGCGTTAAGCCATAGTATTCATAGTATTCTCGATTTGACGAAAGAAAAGAACTTGTCATTCTTTCATTTTGAAGCCTTAACATCATGACAATATCACAATCTTTAAGTCCTTTTTTCATGTCTGTGAATGTATTTACTCCAAATTTTTCTATTTCATTTGGCATTAAATTTGTTGGTGCAATAATATTTACCTCTGCACCAAGCATTGTTAGTAAGTAAATATTTGATCTAGCAACTCTTGAATGAAGTATATCTCCACAAATAGCGATTTTAAGACCTTCAATTTTTTTTTTCCTGTTAATGATTGTTAAAGCATCTAATAGAGCTTGAGTAGGGTGTTCTCTTCTACCATCCCCTGCATTTAAAACAGCACAATTAACTTTTTGTGATAACAAATTACATGCTCCCGAGTCTTGATGTCTAATAACAATTATATCTGGATGCATAGCGTTTAAAGTCATTGCAGTATCAATTAAAGTTTCACCTTTTTTGATCGCTGAATTTCCCATGTTCATTGACATTACGTCAGCACCCAATCTCTTTCCTGCTAATTCAAATGAACTTTGTGTTCTAGTAGATGGTTCAAAAAAAAGATTAATTTGAGTTTTACCATTTAAAACATTTAATCTTTTATTTTTACTTTGATTAAGTTTTATAAATGTCTGTGACTCTTTTAAGATAAAATTAATATCATTAATTGATAAATCTTGGATACCTAATAAGTGTTTTTGGGAAATTTTAATAGCTTTGTTTGATTTAGTTGCCATTAAAATTAACTCTATAACTATAAATAGCTATTATGGCAAGTATTAATTATTTAAAAAATCTATAGCTCCTTGAAGTATAAAAGCTGCAGCATTTTGATCTATATTCTTTTCTCTTTTACTAACATTAACCTCAAGTTGACTAGACAAATTAAAGGCACCAACTGTTGAAAGTCTCTCATCCCACAAACATACATCTATATCAATTGATTTGTCTATGTTGTTTGATACATCATTTACAGATTGTGCTGATCTTCCCAAAGTACCATCCATATTTATAGGATTACCTATTATAATACCTTTGATATCATATTCATCAATAAGCCCTTTTAGTTCAGCAATTAATTCATTTGTATTAGTCTTATTTATTGTTTTGAATGGGGTTGCTATAGATTGTCTCTCGTCACAAATAGACACACCAATTCTTTTTGATCCAAGATCTAATCCAATTAATCTACAGGTTTCTGACTGTTTTTTTTTAAATTCTTCAATAGTGATCATATTGTATATTTTTAACTTAAGTGGTAGTTTGCGACATATTTAAATACCATATGAGCATTGATCTTAAAACAATAAAGCACATCTCAAAATTATCAAGAATTTCTGTGGATGAACAAAAAGCTGAAAAATTAGCAGGAGATCTAAACTCAATTTTTGAATTTATTGAGAAATTAAATGAATTAAATACTGACAATGTTGAGCCATTAACGTCGGTTGCTGAAACAACTTTGAAATTTAGAACTGATGAGGTGAAAAGTGAAAATATCAGAGAACAGATTATAAAAAATTCACCTGAAGATAATGAAGATTTTTTTGTGGTACCGAAAGTTGTAGAATAATGTCTGATATAACTTCTCAATCATTAACATCGTTAGTTAAAAATATTAAAGATAAGAAATTATCTTCAGAAGATGTTACAAATGCTTTTGTTGATCGTTCAGAAAAATCTAAAGAATTAAATTCTTACATTTCAGAAGATTTTTCAAAAGCTATTGAAAAAGCAAAAAAATTTGATCAGAGTCCAAATTTAGAATTAAAACTTCCTGGTATACCAATAGCTGTTAAAGATCTTTTTTGTACAAAAAATTTAAGAACAACAGCTGGAAGTAAAATTTTAGAAAACTTTATTCCAACATATGAGTCAACTGTCACACAAAATATTTGGAATGAAGGAGCTATTTTACTTGGCAAACTAAACTGCGATGAGTTTGCCATGGGATCATCTAACGAAACTAGTTTTTATGGAAATGTACAAAACCCTATTGATAAAGGATTGGTACCAGGTGGCTCTTCTGGTGGCTCTGCAGCAGCTGTATCTGGTCAATTATCACCTATTACAATAGGTACTGATACTGGTGGATCCATTAGGCAACCAGCTTCATTTACAGGCACTGTAGGTTTAAAGCCTACTTATGGTAGTTGCTCTAGATATGGCATAGTTGCTTTTGCATCATCGTTAGATCAAGCTGGACCAATGGCACAAAATGTTGAGGATTGTGCTTTGTTGCAAGAAATTATTAGCACATATGACTCTAAAGATTCAACTTCAATAGATTTTAAAAGAAATCAATATAGCAGTGAATTAACTAAAGATATTAAAGGAAAAAAAATAGGTATTCCAAAAGAATATAGAGTAGATGGAATGCCTAAAGAAATTGAAGAGTTATGGCAAAAGGGTATTCAGTATGCAAAAGACTGTGGCGCGGAAATTGTTGATATTTCATTGCCACATACTAGCTACGCTCTTCCTACTTACTACATTGTAGCTCCAGCAGAAGCTTCTTCAAATTTAGCAAGATATGATGGTGTAAAATATGGTTTTAGAGCCAAAGGTGAAAACTTAATTGATATGTATGAAAAGACTAGATCTGAAGGTTTTGGTGCTGAAGTTCAAAGAAGAATAATGATAG
>JGI20156J14371_10000705_pt1 | contig 28797 bp, 24 predicted proteins | sample COG_06_FD_14371 | JGI IMG/M metagenome (IMG submission 14371)
GTCTTAAAACCAGGCCAAACTGTTGTTGAAGCTACGAGTGGAAATACTGGAATTGGCCTTGCAATGATATGTGCAGCGAAGGGCTACCCTCTCGTAATTACAATGGCAGATAGCTTCTCGATTGAGAGAAGAAAATTGATGAGGTTTTTAGGTGCAAAAGTAGTGTTAACCCCTCGCGCTGAAAAAGGGCTTGGCATGTATAAGAAAGCGAAGGAACTCGCTGATGCAAATCAATGGTTTTTTGCTCAACAATTCGAAACAAAATCTAATGCAGACATTCATGAGAGAACAACGGCAAAGGAAATTTTGACAGATTTTAAAGGTCATAATTTAGATTACTGGATTACTGGATATGGTACTGGCGGGACAGTAACAGGGGTTGGTCGAGTGCTCAGAAAAGAACGACCCGAGACAAAAATTATTTTAAGTGAGCCTGATAATGCAGCTTTAATATCTAGCGGTATTAGACAAGAAAGAAACACCGATGGTGAACCGAAATCGAGTCATCCAGCCTGGGCACCTCATATGATTCAGGGATGGACACCAGATTTTATTCCAACTGTTCTCCAAGAAACAATTGATGATAAGCTCTATGATTCAATTATGCCTGTCTCATCAGAGGCGGGAATTAAATGGGCTCAGCAACTAGCCAAAAAGGAGGGAATAATAACTGGTATTTCTGGAGGTTCAACTTTTGCTATTGCAGTAGAAATTGCTAAAAAAGCTCCCAACGGGTCCGTAATACTTTGCATGCTACCAGATACTGCAGAACGTTACATGTCTTCCCCATTATTTGAGAGCATTGAGTCCGAGATGGATACAGAGGAACTCAATATTTCTAAATCTACACCTGGGTTTCAAATTCCTGATCAATAATTTATATCATTTACAAAGAGTCTCGTTTCATGAAAATTAAATCAGTAAATAATAAAATTTATCGTATTCCACTCTCTGAGGCCTTAGAGGATGCCAAGCATGGAACACATACTCATTTTGAACTTGTAACTGTAACCATTCATCTAGAGGACGGCTCTGAAGGAACTGGGTACACTTACACTGGAGGTCGCGGTGGCATTTCAATAAAAGCAATGCTTGATCATGATATTAAACCATTCCTGCTAGACAAAGACGCCACGGAGGTTGAACTTATTAACGAGGAGCTACAATGGTATTTACACTATGTAGGTCGTGGTGGGATCTCTTCCTTTGCGATATCCGCGGTAGATATCGCTCTTTGGGACATTCGAGGAAAAAGATTGAAAAAACCTCTATGGGATATGGCTGGGGGGGTTGGTACTGAGTGTGAAGCATACTGCGGAGGCATTGATTTAAATTTTCCATTACCCAAGCTACTCCAAAGTATTAAAGAATACCTTAATCTAGGCGTAAAGGGCGTGAAAATAAAAATTGGTCAAGATGATGTTGCGGATGATATCGAACGAATACGGCAAGTACGCCACTTGATAGGCCAAGAAATTAGTTTGATGGTTGATGCTAATTACTCGATGACTGTCTCAGAAGCTATTCATGCTGCCAAATTATTCAAAAAATATAATGTTTTATGGTTTGAAGAACCAATCGAACCAGATAACTATACCGGCTATAAAACAATCCATGATGAGGTTGGAGTTTCACTAGCTATGGGTGAGAACCTTCACACTATTCGCGAATTTGAACAGGCGTTTGAATACTCAAATCTAACATATATTCAACCAGATGCGTCAAATTGCGGAGGTATAACCTGTTGGTTGAAAGTGGCTAAAATTGCACAAAAGAAAGGTGTAAAAATTTCGAGCCACGGAATGCAAGAGCTTCACGTAAGCTTGGTATCAAGCCAGACAAAAACTGGTTGGATTGAAATTCATTCCTTTCCTATAGACCAATATACCTTGAGACCACTTATATTAAACAAGGGGCGCGCAATTGCTCCCAACACGCCGGGTATTGGTGTGGAGTTTAACTGGGAGAAACTTGAATACACCTCAGACCTTTAACACTACTTTTAACCAAATATTATTATCAAAAACAATAAGAAAGCCAATACTTGCAAATTCCCAAACTCCACTTCAAAGACTTAGAGTTGCATCATTTTGATAGTGTCATTGATGTAAGGTCTCCTTCTGAATTTGCAGAAGACCATATATTGGGATCTATCAATCTTCCTGTATTATCTGATGATGAAAGAATATTGGTGGGAACTATCTATAAGCAAGAAAGCAGGTTTAAAGCTCGTAAAATTGGTGCCGCGTTAATTGCTAAAAACTCTGCCCAATACCTCGAAACTGAATTGTTTGAAAAAGAACGGGACTGGCGACCATTAATATATTGCTGGCGGGGCGGGCAACGCTCTTCTTCCTTTGCTACAATTTTGTCTGAAATTGGTTGGAGGCCCAGCCTCGTCGATGGGGGTTATAAAAATTACCGAAATGACGTTACTCAGCTACTNCATAAAACTAAACCTCCATATCAATTTATTTTAATTTCCGGTCATACAGGTACAGCAAAAACCGAAATCGTAAATATACTGAATGAGTTTAGTCTTCAAACAATTGATTTAGAAGGACTTGCCAACCATCGTGGCTCCGTATTCGGAGCAACTGCAACCAAACAATCATCGCAAAAGCTTTTTGAGAGCCGGTTATTTACCAGACTGCAATCACTTGATCCACGCAAACCAATCATTCTCGAATCCGAGTCAAATAAAATTGGACAACTTGCAATACCAAGTATGATCTGGAACATAATGAAATTATCTCCACGAATTGAAGTGAATGCTCCATTGAACGAACGGGCGAAGTATTTAACAACCACATACGCAGATTTGATAGAAGACAAAGCTCAACTCAGCCAACGGATTGAATTTTTAACGCATCAGCACGGTCATAAAAAGGTTTGTGAATGGAAAAATTTAGCGAAAGAAAGTAAATTTCATGCGTTAGCAAAAGAACTGATGTTTGTTCATTACGACTCGAGGTATCAAAACAGCCAACAAAGGCATCCAAGCAAAACACTTTTAACCTTAGAACTTAACCAGATAACAAAAGAAAATATTTTAAAGGCTGCTAAAAAAATAAAGGATCTAGCAAACTCATTTACCGGCTAACTGATTACACGACATTAATGAAGGCCTCACCCTCGTCTATATTTCCTATCACACTTGCACAATATCCCTTTTTCTTAAGATTTTTCAAAACAAGTGATAGTTTTTTTTGAGGTATTGCTGCAAGCAAACCACCAGATGTTTGAGGGTCAAAAAGTAGGCTTGCTTTGTCTGTTGGCACAAATGACATGCGGTTTCTTACTTTATAGTTGTCATCAAAAAGTGACGACCTGATACCGACTCCAGCTAATTCCTCAGCGCCGTCAAGAAATGGTATACTTGATAGCCTTAAACGAGCAGAGACTTTAGAACTTTCACAAATACGAATGAGATGGCCAGCTAAACCAAAGCCAGTCACGTCGGTCATCGCATTCGCCACAGATAATATCTTCGATGCTTCTCCCTGAGGTTTAGCCATCCACTTCAACGCAGACTCAACAAATCTCCCCTTAACTTTAAGTTGCATTTCACCAGCCAAGATTGTTCCAGAACCAATAGGTTTTGTGAGAACTAAAACATCTCCAGGCTTGGCTCCAGAAATAAAAGTGGGGTTCTTTGGTGGATTGCCAGTAATTGAAAAACCAATGCTGAATTCTGCACCAATCGACGTATGACCTCCTACTATGTGGGCTTCCGCACTCTCGAAAACTTCATTCGATGCCAACATTATTTGATTAAGCCAACTTTCTTGAACCCACTTGGACGCTTCTGGAATTATTATGTGCGCCATCACTGCATGTGGTTGCCCTCCCATGGCCCAAATATCACCTAAGGAATGTACAGCTGTAATTGTAGAAAAGATCCATAAGTCTGAAGTAAATTCTCTTAAGTGATCAGTAGTAATTATCTGTGTTGAGCTCTTTACTTCTATCACTGCGGCATCATCTCCAATACCGGCTAAAATACCTCTTTGATAAATTTTACTGATATTTTTTAGTACAGCATTTAAAGACTCACTACCAACTTTTGCGCCACAACCACCGCAAAGCAAGTGCTCTTTTCCACTTTCATCCGCAATTGCAGGATCTATTTTACGAATGATAGGGTTAGTTGTCATAGCTGGAAAATCAGAAAATTTGTTCATAAAGGCTTTATCAATTTTATCCTTGATCTTCCAAATTTTAGGTCCAGAAAATGAGCCCCCCCAATAATCAGAGATAGCATTTTTTTCACCAAGGGATATTAACTTTAAGTAATTTTTCTGAGGCGAAAAATTTTTCAGAGGTCGCTTTAATAATTCTGCACAAATATTTTTAAATAAAATTGGCGCCTGCCTGACTGCAAAAACTCCCGCCTTTGGTCTGGGTGAGAATGCTAAGTGTGCACAATCTCCCACAGCAAAAATATTTGAGACCCCAACTACCCGAAGATTACGATCAACTTCAACAAAACCATTATTTAAAACTAGGTCACTCTGCTTTAACCACTCATACGGAGAAGCTCCAGCAGCGACAACCGTAAAGTTTGAAGCAATTGCTGGATATGTTTTAGTCTGAACCTCGGTCTCCGTGACTTCTAATACTTCTGAATGGTGTAACGTCTTTATAGAAAACGAGTCTAAAGCCAGAAGTAGTGCCTTTCGTGTTTGAGGACGAATACCATTCAAGCCATTTGACTTATCAATAATCGTAATATTGTATTCTCGAACTGCTGAATTTTTAAGTGAAAAGGCCATCGCCATTGCAATCTCCACAGCACCAATTCCACCCCCAATCACCACAATTTCTGGGGAAATTTCATAATTAACAATCTTTGCTTTCACCTTAACCCATCGATCCACAAAATCGCCTAGAGGCTTAATCGAATGGGTATTTGAATTTGAAAGACGCGGTCCCAAAAGTTTTGATGTAACCCCAATATCAATTGATGCTACATCGTACCTTAATGAAGCTCGATCTTTAATAGAAACCATGTTTTCAATTGAAAAAATATTATTTACAGAAGCCATTATAAATCTGGCCCCTGCAAATCTACATAATTTTATCAAGTCAATGCTGATCTCTTCTCTTGAATAATGCCCAGCTAAAAAACCCGGTAGCATTCCAGTATAGGTCGTTTCCGCCATTGGTGAAATTAAGGAAATTTGAACACCAGGCAGTGGATTCATACCCCATTTTCGCAAAAAAAGTGCATGTGCATGCCCCCCACCAATCAAAACGACTTCTCGAGAGATCGAAACACTATTTATCATATTTAGGTATCCTGAAAATTAAGTACTTGAGATGTGCTTTAAAGTATGACGCTATCAGCGCATAAAACGTCATAGAAACTAGGAAAATATTCGCTTGTATCGATTTAGATCTCTCTCTTGACCCAATGTTTTTCCAAGGTCATCTGAAATTTTAACAGTGGGTAGCCCATTAGCACTAACAGCTTTACACACCAACGAAATTGGATTTGAATCTAAATCAATTCCTAACCCCCGAAAATCATTTGTTAACATCGTTCCCCAGCCAAAACTAAGACGTGCCTGTACCGAGAACTTTTTATAGAGCATTTCGATGGCACTTACATCAAGCCCATCGGAGAAAATTAATAACTTCTGTGAGGTATCTTCGCCGTGCTCTGCCCACCAACTCAGTGCTGTCTCAGCCCCCTTAACTGGGTTACCAGAATCAATTCGAACCCCCGTCCACTTTGCCAACCAAGCTGGAGCATTTTTAAAAAATGTCTCTGAACCATATGTATCTGGAAGAATTATTCTAAGGTTGCCATCATACTCTTTTTGCCATTCCTCCAAGACTTTATAAGGAGCTAACGCTAATTCAGAATCATCTACCGCCAATGCGGAATATATCATTGGGAGCTCATGTGCATTTGTACCTATAGCCTCGAGTTCTCTCCGTTGTGCAATTAAGCAATTCGATGTTCCAAGAAATTTCTCACCTAACCCTTCATTCATCGCTTGAATACACCAATCTTGCCAAAGAAAACTATGGCGCCTTCTGGTACCAAAATCAGCTATTTTTAGGTCTGGTAGTTTTTTTAACCGCTCTATTTTCTCCCAAAGTTTTGTCATTGCCCGGGCATAGAGCACCTGAAGTTCAAACTTTCCCATTTTTCGTAAAACAGCACGTGAACGAAGCTCAGTGACTATGGATAAAGCCGGGATCTCCCATAGTGATACCTCATTCCATTTTCCTTCAAATGTTAATTCATAATTTCCTGAGTTTTTTTCCAAATTATATTTTGGTAGCCGGAAGTCTTCCAACCAGCTTATGAACTCTGGAGTAAACATCGTATTTTTACCATAAAACTGATTGCCTCGAAGCCAGGTCGCCTCACCCCTAGACAACTTTAACGTTCGAGCTTGATCGAGCTGATCTCTTAATTCCTGTTCTGATATAAGGTCAACTAATGAGATATCTTTTGATCTATTAATTAGTTTAAATTTTACCACCACGTCTTTTGTATTTCTATAAATAAACTGGTTCATTAAGATTTTATAAAAATCCGTGTCTAATATAGACCTTACTATTGGATCAATTTTCCAATTTTGGTTAAACATTCTAGTAGCGATATCAACCATATTAACTGATCCTCATAATCTTCAAAACTTTGATTTGAAGCCTCCAACACTAAATACTCGTCACTGGCCTCAAGAAAAAATTTGGAATAACAAACCAAGCGAAGTACCAAATACCCCATGAGTTGCGAATGCTAGTGTGCAAGCCAAACGTGGGTTTGGCGTATTACTGGCCATGATACCTGCACCCATTGCAGGCATAAAGAAAAACCACGGTACAATTACACTTATAATTCCAAAAATAAGTCCATCAATAAAATTAAACCCTATAATACCGAAATTAAACAACGCGGCGTACACACTAGCATAAAAAATCGCAACCAAATAATGAAAACTCCATCCAATTAATAATTCATTTTTTATGGCATCCCTCTGAGCAACTTCACTTTGAACCCATATCATCGTTCTTAAAAACAAAATGAGCCATCTGCCAACTACCGCCCAATTCGACGGTGGGATCTTAAACATGACTAAAAGAACTCTTTGCCATAAATCAAGTGCCACACAAGCAAGAACCCCAACAATACAAATATTTATGAACAAGACCTGCTCCCTACTTCGCCAATTACCTTTACTTTCTAACTTACAAGCTCATTATATTTCTCAAAGGAAATATTAGAACCACATGCAATTAAAGCTACGCGCTTATTTTTAGCCCGTTCTGCCAGGGGTCCATTAAATGCCGCCAAAGATGAAGCACACGCTGGCTCAACCATTAAATTAAGGTTTTCTCCTATAAAATTCATGGCTGCAATCATCTCTTGCTCACTTAACCTCACCACAGATTCAACATTTTTAATCGCTAAATTATAAGATTTAGGTAATGCCATAGGTGCACCAAGACTATCGGCAATCGTATTTACTTTTTTAATTTTCATCGGTCGTTGTTCTAAAAAACTTTGGAACATACTATCTGCGCCGTAAGGCTCTACACCAAAAACCTGCACAGAAGGCTTCACCAGTTTAATAGCTGCCGAAATACCTGCAATCAATCCACCGCCACCAACTGGAATGATGGCTATGTCCATCTCAGGCATCGCCTCTATCATTTCAAGACCACAAGTCGCAGCTCCTAAAATCATATAATCTGACTCAAAAGGATGAAGGATCTGACGATTTTCCTTCTCCGCTAATTGCTCCATTAGAGCAAATCCAGCTTCAGCGTCTTCCGCTAACAAAATTTCAGCACCAAGTGCCACGCAGCCTCTTACTCGAAAAGGGTCAGCAGTCTTTGGCATAATAACTTTGGCACTAATTTTACTGGATTTGGACGCCCACGAGACTGCCAAAGCGTGATTGCCTGCGCTAAACGCAATCACCCCAGACCTCCTCTGTTCTTCACTTAAAGCAGAAATAGCGAGCAAAACACCTCGCGATTTAAATGACCCTACATGTTGAAAAAGCTCAAGTTTCATGCGAGTTTCCAACGATTTGGAAATAAAAGGTTGGACTTTACTACCAGATAAATCAAGCATGGGCGTATCCACAACTTGACCTTTTAAAAAAATTTTTGCTTTGATTACTTCGTTAAGGTCCACAATATTCCCAATTTAAATCTAAAAACTACAAATCAGTTACTTCTCAAGATTAATTTACACTTGCCGCGCCGGGAGGTTTTTTTGCCAAGAGTAACAATCCGATTATAAGAAATATTAAAGCGACACTCATTCCAGCTCGAGATGTTTCAAATATTGTAACAAATACACCATACAAAAAAGGTCCAACGAAACTTGTAGCTTTTCCCGATAACATGAAAAGACCAAATATCCGACTTCGCATTTCTTCCTTATCAATTGCTTTTGAAACTAAAACCCTTGTACAGGACTGAACTGGACCTATAAAAAAGCCTAAGCAGGCCCCTGCTATCCAGAAAGTGAATATTGACGACGTTACAACAGCGACCAAACTGCTAATAGCTAAAGCTATAAGTGCGATGCGCAGCGTAATATAAGACCCCAAAAAATCATCTGAATATCCGCCAATTATAGCTCCAATACCCGAGGTGAGATTTAATAAAATGCCAAAAACAATCAAGTTTTGTGATAATGGACCACTGATTGAAAATCCAAATTCGGTTCCAGCATAAATTCCTCCCATGGCAAATACCACAACAAGAGCATCAGCATAAAACATTCTAGCAATAAAAAACCTAAGTAGACCTGGGATTTCCAGTAAGGCTTTGATTCCCGATTTTAGGGTTTCCTTAAATTCGGTCTCTTTTGCTTTCTCTGGTTCGGGGCAATAGATAAAAAGAGGTATTGAAAATAAAACTAACCAGATTGCAACAAAAGGCATTGTTATTCTAATATTCGAAGCGTTTTCCGTACTAATTCCAAATAAAGGATTTTCAAGCCCAAACATACTAGGTGCTACCACAGGCAAAGCGCAAAAGAGNGCTAGTAAACCACTCAGATAACCTATNCCAAAAGCCCAACCTGAAACTCGTCCTAGCGAATCTTTGGTTGTCACTGATGGAAGCAAAGCATTATAAAACGTGTAAACTCCATCATTTGTNATTATGGCAAAATACGACAAAACAAGAGTTNNAACTATCATCCAGTTCTGGGCATCCGTCGTTAACTCAGAAGTAGGGACAACGAACCATAAAAGNGAAGTAGACAAGGCCGAAATTATGGTCATTATAAATAACCATTTCTTTCTATTAGCTCGACGATCCGCATCAGCACCCGCAAGTGGAGATGCAATAGCGATCGTAAGCGAGCAAGCCGCTATCATCCAGCTCCACCAAACATTTCCTAAAATCTCATTTGGGGCAACAGCCTGCACAAAAAAGATAGAAAAAACAAATGTTGTATGTAATGTTGGTAATGGCGATATTGCCCAATCGTATAAAATATAGGCTAATGCCGGCATTTTTCGTTTCATTTCGTAGGCTCCCAACACATTTGTTTTCTAACGAAGCAACCCAATTACTTAGATCAGCCTTATTGAATAAATAAGTATCTTAATTGCAAATAACGATAAAGCAACCTCTGTTATTTTTAAATTAAGTGGAATAGATTAACTTAAATAATTAATTGTTTTTTGTGTTTGGCTCTTTTAAAAAAAACTTTTTCTTAATTTCAAAACCACTTTTCAGATTTAACGACTCCTGCTACAATTCTTTAATATGTGAACTATCTGTTTATTCTCTCATTTTGGAAACCTAGATACATAATGACAAAAAAATCAAAAGTAATCATCACTGCTGGTGCCTCAGGTATCGGTTTAGAAACGGCTAAAACCTTCCTGAAATCTGGGGCTCAAGTTGCAATTTGCGATATTGATAAGAACTCACTTGAAACAGTAAAAGCTTCCTTTCCAAAAATATTCACTCAAGTTTGTGATGTTTCCAGTGCAAAAGACACACAGGAGTTTATAGAAAATGCAGCAAGACATCTAGGTGGTATCGATACACTGGTCAATAATGCCGGCGTAGGAGGCCCTACCGGAAAAATAGACGAAATAACGCCAGAGGACTGGACCAAATGCATCGAAGTCTGCTTAGGAGGGCAATTCAATTGTATTAGATCATCTGTGGTCCACCTAAAGAAAAGTAATAACGCCTCAATCATAAATTTATCATCTGCCGCTGGTCGCATGGGGTTTGCTATGCGTGTGCCCTATGCCGCCGCTAAATGGGGGGTAATTGGTCTCACTAAATCTTTGGCAATAGAACTCGGTGATTATAATATTCGCGTCAATGCGGTTCTCCCAGGCATTGTTGCTGGGACTCGGCAAGAAGCTGTTTTAAAAAATAAAGCTGCTGCTAGAAATATTAGTTACGAACAAGTTGAATCAGAAGCTCTATCCTATTCATCAATAAAAAAATATGTAACAGCATCAGATATCGCTAATCAAATAATGTTCTTGGCGAACGAAACTGGAAGTATGGTTTCTGGCCAAGCTATTTCTGTTTGTGGCGACTTAAAGATGCTAGCGTAAAAACAATTATTCGAAACACAGGTGTCTCATGTCAAAAAAAGTTATCATTAGCTGTGCTGTAACAGGAGCTATTCATACTCCAACAATGTCAGAATTTCTACCCATTACACCAGACCAAATCACAGAAGCAGCGATTGGGGCAGCAAATGCCGGTGCCTCTATTATTCATATTCACGCTCGCAATCCTGAAACTGGTCAGCCAGATCAGTCCCCAGAAGCCTTCTCTAAATTTCTTCCTCAAATATCTCAGAATACTGATGCAATTCTCAACATAACAACCGGTGGAAGTCCGTTCATGAAAGTCGAAGAACGCGTGCTACCAACACTTAAGTTCAAACCCGAGCTAGCCTCACTAAACATGGGGTCAATGAACTTTGGATTATTTCCCCTGTTAAAAAAATATAAATCCTTCAAATTTAGTTGGGAAAAAGAGCACCTAGAAGCGAGTTCTGATCTAGTGTTCAAAAATACATTTAAAGATATAGAGTTTGTTTTAAACAGTTGTTCAAATAATGGCACGAGGTTCGAGTTTGAGTGCTACGATACCTCACACTTGTATAACTTGTCCCATTTTGTGGATAGAGGGTTGATCAAGCCTCCATTTTTTATTCAAACGGTCTTTGGTCTTCTTGGTGGAATTGGCACTCACACTGACGACGTAACTCATATGAAACGAACTGCTGATAGACTATTTGGCGATGATTATGAATGGTCAGTTCTTGGGGCTGGGGCACACCAAATGAGAATAGGCGCACTATCTCTAGCATCAGGCGGAAACGTCAGGGTAGGGTTAGAGGACAGTATTTGGAATGGGAAAGGAATCCATGCAAAAGCAAATGCTGAACAAGTCCTGAAAGTAAGAAAAATAATAGAAGGCATCGGTTTAGAAGTCGCCTCAGCGCAGGAGACTAGGAAAATTCTTGCTCTAAAAGGTAAAAACAATACCTCTTTTACTTTAAATATTGTAAAGAGTTCTCCATTCAAATAAAAATTATTTTTAAATTAACCATCGAAGAATAGGAATAAATATGACTTTATATTCGGCCAGCTCAACTTGGACAGCAGAAGAGCATCATCTTTTTGGTGATAGCGTTCAAAAATTCTATGAACAAGAGATGGTGCCCAATATAAATAAATGGAATGATGAGGGTATAGTTGATAGGAAGTTCTGGCTAAAAGCTGGTAATGCTGGAATTATGGGAGGATCAGTACCAGAAGAATATGGTGGATCAGGCGGAGATATGGGGTTTGATTCTATCGCTCTCTACGAGCAAGCAAAAACCGGTGATTTTAGTTGGGGCTATGGAATTCAATCCATAGTAATTCACTATGTGACAGCGTACGGCAGTCATGAGCAGAAAGCCAAATGGTTGCCAAAATTGATTTCTGGTGAAAAGGTTGGTGCATTAGCAATGACCGAACCAGGAGCTGGCTCTGATGTGCAATCAATATCAACAAGCGCTCGAAGAGATGGTAATCAGTATACAATCAACGGCTCAAAGATCTTCATTACAAATGGACAAACCGCGGATCTGATAATTGTTTGTAGTAAGACGGATAAAAATTCTGGAGCAAAAGGTGTATCATTAATAATGATCGACGCTTCAGAAGTCGATGGCTTCAAGAGAGGAAAAAATTTAAAGAAGCTGGGTCTCAAAGGTAACGATACCTCAGAGCTCTTTTTTGAAAATGTGAAGGTTCCACTGACAAATCTACTGGGTGACGAAGAGGGTCAAGGATTTTATCAATTAATGAAACAACTCCCTTGGGAGCGTTTATGTATCGGAATTACAGCCCTTGGTGCTATTGACTATGCATTGAGCGAAACTGTCAAATATGTGCAACAGAGAAATGCCTTCGGTAAACGCGTTATGGATTTTCAAAATACGCGCTTTAAGCTCGCTGAAGTTAAAACAAAGGCTGAAGTTTTAAGATCATTTATAAATGATTGTGTTGCTCGATTACGGGATAACAAGCTTGATGCAGCAACAGCCTCAATGGCAAAATGGTGGGGAAGTCAGGTTCAAAATGAAGTCATGGACGAATGCCTGCAGCTCCACGGTGGTTATGGGTTTATGATGGAATACCCAATAGCAAGGATGTATGCTGATGCTCGAGTTCAATCCATTTATGGTGGAACTAATGAAATTATGAAAGAATTAATTGCAAGATCGATTGATAAGTAACAATTAAAGTCAAAAAATATGTCTACTTCTAAATTAACTCCTCAAGAACGTGCTTGCGAAAGTGGCATAGCAATGACACAGAGTGACCGTGCCTTCAGAGCGCTAGGTGCGCAATTAGAAAGTATAGGCGCCGGAACTGCTAGGGTACGTCTTCAAATTACCAAAATTCATACCAATGGTCATGGATTTTGTCATGGCGGCGTTATCTTCACATTGGCAGATGCAACATTTGGCCTTGCATGCAATAGCTACAACGTTAAAGCCGTTGCCCAAAGCTGTAATATTACTTACATATCTCCTGTAAAAGAAACTGATATATTGGTTGCAGAAGCCAAGGAGCTTAAAAAATTTGGTAGATCGGGTATTTATGACGTTACAATTAAAAATCAAGATGAAAGTTTAATTGCCATTTTTAGAGGCCACTCAAGAGAGATTACTGGCTCAATTTTTGAAGAAAATTAGCTCCTAAAAACTTGTTAGAGCCGACAACAAGTTATTTGGTCCATTGGCCACCTCCATCCAAGTCAATGACGGTACCCGAAAGGTAATGAACTTTACTTGAGCTCAACATTACGGTAAGTGCACCAACTTCTTCTGGCGATTTGACTCTCCCAAATGGCATTTTAGAAAAATTTAATAGCTCTTCCCATCTGCTTGAATCACCTAATTCTTCACCAGATCTTACTTTATACAGTTCAACCATCCGATCTGTGAGTGTTGCTGAGGGGTTAATGCCAAAAACTCTCACATTATAATTGGGTGTCTCGGACCCTATCGCCTGTGTAAACCCTATCAAAGCTGCATTTCCTCCAGCACCACAAATATAATTTGAATTTACCGCACGACCGCCCATTCCAATAATATTAATAATTGTACCAGACTGCTTCACTTTCATATTTGGCAAAAATAATTGGCACAGGTGGATATAACCAAAAACCTTAAGGTTCCAACTTGATAGCCAGTCATCTATTTTAACTGTAAATAAATTTCCACCTGGGATTGCACCTGCATTATTAACCAAAATATCAATTTCACCTACCTTTGCATACAGCTCTTTTCTTTGTTCAACTTCTGATAAGTCAAAACTATAATATTTTGGTTTACGACCAGTAGATTGGAAAAGTTTATCAGCTGCATTTTTTAGCGCCTTTGCAGATCTAGCCACAATTGTAACATTAGCCCCTTCTATCAAAAAAGCCTCAGCTATTGCATAACCAATTCCTTTTGAGCCTCCAGTAATCAAAACACGCTGGTGTGACAAATTTAAGTCCATTACGACACCTACTCTCTAAAACCTAAAAGATAATACTGTTATTATATTGAAAATAAGAAGAAAATGAAGGATAAAAAATTATGCAACAAATATGACTCATTAAATTAGTCGGAGTAAAATAGATTGGCTATGAACGACAGCAAGAACCTAAGCGTTCAAATCTTTGTTGATGCAGATGCGTGTCCAGTAAAAGTTGAAACTATTCAAATTGCCACTCGAAACATGATGGAAGTCTATATTGTTTCAAATGGCGGGATTCGGCCAAGTACAAACCCATTGGTCAAGACTATCGTAGTGGACTCTGGTCCCGATGAGGCGGATAATTGGATTGCTAACAAGGTTGCTAATGAGGACATAGTGATTACGTCAGATATTCCACTTGCTGGACGATGTATTGAAAAAGGTGCTTATGTAATTTCTCATAGTGGAGAACCTTTTACTCCTGAAAACATTGGAGTAAAAACCGCCGCAAGAAATTTAATGTTTGAAATTCGGGCCGCAGATCCATTTCACAAAGGCAAAGGGAAGACTTTTTCGAAATATGATCGTATAAAATATATAAACGCGCTGGAAAAAATTATTCAAACAGTCAAAAAGTCTTGATGGTATTTGTCATGAAGCGCCGCTGCGTGCATCATGGCAGTGGGGTTAGCTTGAACTGCGGCTTGACTTAAGAGCCCAAGCACTGCCTGCTCTTTTGATAATCCTAGGGAAGTTAATTCAGAAACAGCAACCGCAAAGATTTGTACGACTAATTCTGACTGTGATTGATTACCTTGCATTGGAGCCTCCTATTTACTGCACATGACTACACTGCAATAACGAGACCAATTTTTTAAGAAAAGCAAAAAAAAATCACTTAAAGAAAAAGGGTTTAAATAAAGTTTTTTTTCAATACACTATTAATAATTCTTAATTCAACCTGCAAAAAATTTATAAGAAATTTAATTATTTTTTCACAATCTGACAGTATAAAAGGTAAAATTGGAAAACGTTCTTTTACAAGCTTGTGTATATCTGTCAGCAGCAGTAATTGCAGTCCCACTTTCTCAGCGTCTTGGTCTTGGTTCAGTTCTAGGTTATCTCCTGGCCGGAGTTTTCATAAGTCCAATTCTTCATCTAATTGGTTCCAATACTGAACAAATTCAACATTATGCTGAATTTGGAATAGTGATAATGCTCTTCTTAATTGGTCTTGAAATGCGGCCTCAGCGAATTTGGGAGATGCGAGAATCGTTAGTAGGTTTAGGTGGGCTTCAAATCTTTCTGACTACATCAATTTTAACATTTATTGCCATAATACTTGGCCTACCCTGGCAAACTTCCTTAGCAACTGCTATGATCTTAAGTCTATCTTCCACAGCCATTGTTTTACAAACACTTACAGAAAAAAAGCTTCAAAACTCTGAAGGTGGTAAAAGTGCAATTGCAATACTATTAATGCAAGATGTCGCAGTTATTCCGATGCTTGCAATCCTTCCTTTGCTTGCAATGCAAGAACTTCAGGTGGATGCACTCTTGAATGCTGTGTTAAACGGAAGAGAGGTTGTGGAGCAAACTATTAGTAATAGTGTTATCTCACAACTACCTGGGTGGGCCAGCGCAATCGCAATTGCGAGCGCTATCCTAATAATCATACTGTCTGGGCGCTACCTAACAGAACCAATAATTATGTATATATCAAAGTACGGAACAAGAGAGATATTCCTAGCGGCTACTTTTTTAATGATTATTTTAGTTGCTTTTATAATGACTCTAGTTGGTCTTTCACCCGCACTTGGCACGTTTTTAGTTGGGTTAGTATTATCAAATAGTAAGTATAGACACGCTTTGGCCGCAGATCTTGATCCGTTCAAAGGACTTTTACTAGGTTTGTTTTTTATAACAGTTGGCGCGGGCATAAATTTTAGTCTTCTAATACAAAATTTTTCTCCAATAATTATGCTAACTCTCTGTCTAATAATTACTAAAGGTACTATTCTCTTTATCTTAGCTAAAGTATTCTTATTAAGAAAAAATTCTTCTATTTTAATAGCGCTCTATCTCTCACAAGCTGGTGAATTTGGTTTCGTTCTTCTAGCTCTTGCAAAAACTGCCCACGTGGTGCCTGCCTATGTAGCAGATAATTTGTCACTCACTATTGCACTTTCTATGCTAATTACACCCGTACTTTTCTTTTTAATACAAAAGATGAAATTATCAGATTTTAGTAAACCTATTGATAAAGTATCATCAGACAATGAAGATGGAGCTAAAATAATTATCATTGAAATGAATAAGTTTGGAAAAGTCGCAAGCGAAATTCTTATAAAATCTGGCTACAATGTAATGATACTAGATAGCTCTTCGTCCAAGGTTGCAGCATTTCGAAAAGAAGGAATAAAAGCCTTTTCGGGAGACACCTCCAATCCAGATTTACTCTTTAAGGCAGGAATACAAAACACTGACGTGGTCATAGTAGCTTGTCAAGATCCTGAAAAGTCAATTGCAATTACCGACCACATAATAAATAAGTATCCGTCCATCAAACTCATAGTAACCGCTATTGATAAAGAGCATTATAAAGCTCTTTATGATTGTGGAGCTCGAGAAATCATCTTAGAAACATATTACAATTCTATCCTAGCATGTGAGAAAACACTACTTGCACTGGGCGAAGATAAATCCCAGGTCAAGAGAACACTCAAAGACTTTGAAACTACCGATTTTGCGAATCTAATTAACAGAACTAGTTATAAGCGATAACTAAATTCACCACTGCAAGCTGAACTAAATAGTTCCCCAACATACGACGCACAAGAATATCCTAATTTTACGCAACCGATTTAAAAAAAACTGATTGCAGATTTAACAGTTTGCGATAAAAACTAATCTATACACTCTATCGTGACTAGTAAAAACTAAAAAGATAAAGTAACTATTTATACTTGGTTCATAAGCAAAGAAAGTAAATTATATGCCTCAGGGTATGGAGCCCGATTTTGATACCTCACCAAAAGTATCTGACAATATAAAGAAAACGACGTGCTACATGTGTGCATGCAGATGTGGGATCGATGTGCATATTGAAAATGGTAAGGTAAAGTATATTGAAGGGAATAAAGACCATCCTGTGAATCAAGGGGTCCTTTGTGCAAAAGGTTCAGCCGGTATTATGCAACACTATTCACCAGCACGCCTAAAAGCTCCCTTAAAAAGGGTTGGTCCACGAGGTTCTGGAAATTTTGAAGAAATTTCTTGGACAGAAGCATTAAATATGGCAAAGAATATTTTAGAGCCTGTTCGAAAAAATGCACCGGAAAAGCTAGCATTCTTTACTGGAAGAGACCAATCGCAGTCATTTACAGGTTGGTGGGCTCAACAATTTGGCACACCAAATTATGCAGCTCATGGCGGCTTTTGTTCAGTAAACATGGCAGCTGCAGGGATTTATACCTTGGGAGGAGCTTTTTGGGAATTTGGTAGCCCCGATTGGGACAAAACCAAGCTATTCATGGTTTTTGGTGTAGCCGAAGACCATGATAGTAATCCAATAAAAATAGGACTTGGTAAATTAAAGAAACGCGGAGCCAAAATTATAGGTGTTAATCCAGTGCGAACTGGTTACAACGCTATAGCTGATGAATGGGTGGGTATAACTCCTGGCACTGATGGCCTGTTTATTTTAGCAATTATCCACACATTGTTTAATTCTGGAAAAATAGATTTTGAATATCTTACTCGATATACAAACGCTCCTTTTCTAATTAATGGTGAGAAAAATTCTGAAAATACTGGTTTATTCCTCAAGGATAAAAATGACAAACCGCTCGTTATTGATAAAAAAACTGGTGACCTCGTACCGTTCGATAAGCCTGGTATAAAATCCGATATCACAGCGTCTTTTTCTGATAAAAGAGGTACGCATAGAACTGTTTTTCAGCTTATGGCCGACAAATATTTGTCAGAACAATATGCACCAAGTGAGGCAGAAAAAATAGTAGGAATAAGTGCTGAAAGAATTATCAAAATTGCAAATGAGCTTGCTACTGTGGCATTTGAGGAAGAAATTGTTCTTGATCAAGAGTGGACAGACTGGAAAGGGGAGCACCATACGCAAATGATTGGCCGACCAGTCAGTTTCCATGCAATGCGAGGAATATCGGCACACTCGAACGGATTTCAGACTTGCCGATCTTTACATTTGCTTCAACTTTTGTTGGGAAGTGTTGAGGTCCCCGGAGGCTTTAGATTTAAGCCTCCTTACCCAAAACCTGCAACAGCCCACCCAAAGCCACATTTTAAGGTTACCCCAGGTTCACCACTTGACGGACCACATCTAGGGTTTGTTCATGGGCCAGATGATCTCGCGGTAAATGACGATGGATCAGCAATACGTATCGACAAGGCCTTCACTTGGGACAACCCAATGTCTTCCCATGGTCTTATGCATATGGTGATTTCCAATGCGCATGCAGGCGATCCCTATAAAATAGATACTTTGTTTATGTATATGGCAAACATGGCTTGGAATTCTTCCATGAACACACAAGGTGTTATGAAGATGCTGACAGATAAAGATCCAGACGGAAATTATGTGATACCTAATATAATTTACTCAGATAGCTATTCCTCTGAAATGGTGGCATTTTCTGATCTAATTCTACCTGACACAACATTCCTTGAACGACACGATTGTATATCCTTACTGGATCGTCCAATTTGCGAAGCAGACGCTGTTGCTGACTCAATTCGGTGGCCCGTAGTAGAACCAGACAGAGACGTAAAAGGTTTTCAATCTGTACTTATAGAACTAGGAGTACTTCTTAAATTGCCCGGTATGGTCGACGCAACAGGGGCAGCAATATACAAAGATTATGCTGATTACATCGTAAACCACCAGCGTCGTCCCGGAGTAGGTCCCCTTGCTGGTTTTAGAAATAAAAATGGAGATGGTAAAGGTCGTGGCGAACCTAATCCAAATCAACTCGATCAGTATATAAAGAATGGTGGTTTCTGGTCCGATAAAATCCCAACCGAAGCCCAATATTATAAACCATGGAATGCGAAATATCAGCAATGGGCAGTTGATAGAGGTCTATTTGATAGTATTCAACCTTATGTTTTTCAGATTTATGTTGAACCTATGCGAAAATTTCAATTAGCCAGTGAAGGCTATGGAGATAGACAACCTCCTGAACATCTCAGAGAGCAAATACAAATATCAATGGATCCTCTTCCTACCTGGTGGTCAACTAGGGTAAAGGATAAAGAACTTTCAGATGAGTATCCACTTCATGCTATAACGCAAAGGCCAGCAGCTATGTACCATAGTTGGGGTTCACAAAATGCCTGGCTAAGACAAATACACGGAACAAATCCATTGTATGTCTCTACAAAAGTTTGGAACAGATATAATTTTAGTGATGGGGATTGGGCACTATTAACATCTCAGCATGGACAAATTAAAGTACCAGTAGCCTTAATGAAGGCTCTTAACGAAGATACAGTATGGACCTGGAATGCAATTGGGAAACGAGCAGGTGCTTGGGCATTAAGTGAAAATGCACCCGAAGCTAAAAAAGGGTTTCTTTTAAACCATCTTATTCATGAACTTTTACCACCAAAAGGAGATGGCTTGAGATGGTCGAATTCAGATCCCATTACAGGTCAGGCCGCTTGGTATGATTTATGTGTTAAAATTGAGAAAACTTCTCCTGGAAAAAATATTTCAGAACCCAATATTAGCGCACAAAACTCCCCTGTCCCACAACCTCCCAAAGATATAAAATATGGAGACGACTTTAAATGACATCACTCCCCCAACATACAGAAAAAAAGCTTGGATTAGCAATCGATCTGGATACATGCGTTGGTTGTCATGCCTGTGTGGTCAGCTGTAAAGAATGGAACACCTCAAACTATGGTACTCCATTATCCGATATCGATGCTTATGGAGAAAAACCAACTGGTACATTTCTAAATCGTGTCCATACATATGAAGTTGAATCTGAATATAATGAGCACAAAGTAGTACATTTTCCAAAATCTTGCCTTCATTGTGAGGACGCACCCTGTGTTACTGTCTGTCCCACGGGCGCGAGTTATAAGCGTGAAGCCGATGGTATAGTCCTAGTTAACGAAGATGCTTGTATTGGATGCGGCTTATGTGCATGGGCCTGCCCATATGGAGCTAGAGAGATGGATGCTGACGCTGGCGTAATGAAGAAATGTACACTTTGCGTCGACCGAATATACAATGAAAATATTCCTGAAGAAGATCGTGAACCAGCTTGTGTGAGAGCATGTCCCACAAATGCACGACATTTTGGCGATTTTGCCGACCCTAACTCAAATGTTTCACAAATGACTCAAGCAAGATCAGGCATCGAACTAATGCCAGAACTTCAAGCGAAGCCTGTAAACCGCTACCTACCCCCACGATTAAAAAGTGATTCAAACTCACAGAGTATACCAGATATTTTGACCCCGATGATTGATAAAGTACCCAAGGATTTAAAGGGTTTTTTAGGTTGGGTTGATAAAGCCTTGGATAGGATGTAATGAAGCCAGCAATATCATTAATACTTTTCACAGTACTTTCAGGTTTTGGCTTTGGCCTACTTTTTTGGTTAAATCTAAACCTACACTCAGCAGAAATGTTTTCTGATATAGTGATATTTCCAATTGCCTTTATCGTTTCAGTAGTAGGGTTAATCGCATCGAGTTTTCATCTTGGAAACCCTCAAAGAGCTCTTTTAGCCTTCACTCAATGGAGAAGTAGTTGGCTAAGTAGAGAAGCAGTCCTGGCTGTAACTACCCTCTTGACTTCGTTTGTTCATGTAATCCTAATCGTATTTTATCAAATTGAGTTAAGCTGGTTAGGATACGTTGCCTCTGTATTTTGTTTAGCAACCATATTTTCTACTGCAATGATTTATACGCAGATGAAGACAGTACCTCGTTGGAATATGAAAATGACTCCTATGCTTTTTTTACTTTATGGCATAGCAGGAAGTTCAGTTGTTTTAAATCAAATCATTTTTTCTGGACTTTTATTTTTAGTTTTGGGCCTTGGTCAAATTTTTACTTGGAAAATAGGTGATAAACAATTTGAGAAATCTAGTCACATAGGGACGGCTACTGGTCTTTCAACTAACAGAACTAGCGTCCGAATGTTAGAACCACCTCATACTGGATCAAATTATTTACTAAAAGAGATGGTTCATATTGTGGCTCAGAAACATATACACAAGCTACGATGGATTTCTTTAGCCTTACTCTCTCTTCTTCCTACGTTACTCTGTTTTTCTTTTATAATAATCACAAATCCTAGCCTACCTATACTCATATCGATTGCGCTACTAAATGTTGTAGGCACTATTGTATCGCGGTGGTTGTTTTTTTCTGAAGCAGAACACGTAGTAGGCTTGTATTACGACCGATAAAGTAAATCTAATAGTTATACCTCATTTTTGATAACTGCATCCAAAGCTATTAAGTAGCCTTTTATTCCCTTTCCTATAACTTCTTTATCAGCTCGAAGACTGACATAGGAGTGGTGCCTAAACTTTTCACGCGATTTAATATCGCTAATATGAACCTCTACAACGAGACCATCAAATGTATTTAATGCATCTAAAATTGCTATCGATGTGTGTGTGAATCCAGCAGCATTAATCACAATAGCACATGCTTCATGTCTTGCATCATGGATCCAATCAATTAACTCATGCTCTGCACTACTTTGCTTAAACACTAACTCAAATTCAGTGTCCTCCAGCAACTCCCGACATTGCCTCTCCACATCATCTAAACTCTCATTTCCATAAATTTCAGGCTGCCTCTTTCCAAGCAGATTTAGATTTGGCCCATTTAAAATATAAATTATTTTACCCATTCTTCTAATCCCGATACTTATTTTATTTGATTATTTCCAGTTTTGAGGTACAAGAGTACAGAGAAAAAAATATATACGTATTCCTCCAATAATGACGAACCACTTTGTTTGCTCGCTACTATAAAGTGGGGGTTACTCAGACAGTTTAAGAAATAAATTTAATTCTGGTACATATACCTAGTGAGAATATGAAAATCAATACGAATAGTACGAGACCAGATATTGCTCGACCACAATTAAGAAACCACAGTAGTTTTAACACCGCTCCTCAAATAGGGCTGATAAGTCTTGGTTGTCCCAAAGCACTCATAGACAGCGAAAGAATACTTACCCGCTTACAAAATGAAGGTTACAGCATAACTGGTAATTATGAAGGTGCGGATGCAGTCATAGTAAATACGTGTGGGTTTCTTGATAGTGCAAAGGTGGAAAGCCTTGAAACTATTGGTGAGGCTTTAAAAAAGAATGGCAAAGTGATTGTGACAGGTTGTCTAGGCGTGAAAAGCTCTGAAATTAAAAAGCAGTTTCCATCATTATTAAATATTTCAGGTCCTCAGCAATATCAAAAGGTAGTTGATGCGGTGCACCAAGCTGTGCCGCCTATAGAAAATAAGTACTTAAACTTAATTCCTAAGACAAATGTTAAGTTAACCCCAAGTCACTATAGCTATCTAAAAATTTCAGAAGGCTGCAACCATAAGTGCAAATTTTGTATTATTCCAGATATGCGAGGAAATCTCGTATCACGATCGCCAATCAATATATTAAGAGAAGCAGAACGCTTGCATGAGAGTGGAGTAAAAGAAATTTTAGTGATCTCCCAAGATACATCAGCTTATGGTGTAGATAAAAAACATGAAGTCCTGAAAAATGGAGATATATACCTAAAGACACATATAGTTGAGCTAGCGGAAGCATTGGGCTCACTTGGAATGTGGATACGCTTGCACTATGTGTATCCTTATCCACATGTAAGAAAATTAATTCCCTTGATGGCAAAAAAAATAATTTTGCCGTATCTTGACATACCTTTTCAACATAGTCATCCTGATGTACTAAAAAGAATGGCAAGGCCAGCTAACCAAGTAAAAACACTCAAAGAAATAGAAGCTTGGAGAGGTGTCTGCCCGGATATTACTATTAGATCCAGCTTCATCGTTGGTTTTCCGGGAGAAACTGAATCAGAATTCAACCACCTATTACAATGGCTTCAAGAAGCAAAATTAGATCGCATTGGATGCTTTAAATATGAAGACGTGGAGGGAGCACAATCAAATATTCTAGAGAACCAATGTTCATCCGAAGTCAAACAAGATCGTTGGCAAAGGCTCATGAAGACTGCACAAGAAATATCAGCTGCGAAATTATGTTCAAAGGTTGGTAGCACCCAAGATGTAATTGTTGATCAAGTTGATAAAGATGGTGCTATCTGCCGAACAAAAGGAGACGCCCCAGAGATAGATGGAAATCTGTTTATTGACTCAAACTTTAAGAACTTAAAGCAAGGTGACATACTACCTGTAACCGTTGAAGACTCTTCAGAATATGATCTATGGGGAAGTCCTGCCTTCAATTAGAATCTGCTATAATACTTACAATTTCATAACTAGCTTGAAGTCTGTGGTCGGAGTCCCCCATCCCGTTTTGGCGGCTTTTTCCCTGATTTAGGAACAGCTGTTATACTATTAGACTCATCACCACTTTCATCATCATCAGCCCCACGATTCAAACTACCACCATTCATAACTTTCTCTATTTCAGGGCCCGTCAAAGTCTCATATTCCAGCAAACCTTTGGCTAGAAATTCAAGCTTATCTCTATTTTCTGTCAGTATAATCTTTGCACTATTATAACCTTCATCAACAATTTTTCTGACCTCTGCATCAATTTTTTCTTGAGTCTCTGGCCCTGCTTGCACTCCTGAACCTGCAGGCCCAAGATACGATTGCTGCTCATTCATATAATCAATATTACCTAGCGTCTCAGACATCCCAAACTGCGTTACCATCGCTCGTGCAATCTTTGTTATCTGCTGTATATCGGAAGATGCCCCAGAAGTTACATTCTCGGGTCCAAACGTCATTTCCTCAGCTACTTTGCCACCCATAGCCATTGCTATTTTCGACTTATATTTCGTTTTTGTCACAGAAAGTTGGTCCCTTTCAGGTAGACTTAACACTAGGCCTAAGGCACGTCCTCTAGGTATTATTGTGGCCTTGTGAATTGGATCGTGCTGCGGTACGTGGAAGCCAACAACTGCGTGACCAGCTTCATGATAAGCCGTCAGTTTCTTTTCCTCTTCACTCATTACCATTGATCGTCTTTCAGCTCCCATCATCACTTTATCTTTCGCATTCTCATAATCCTCCATTGTCACAAATCGCTTCCCAGTACGAGCTGCCATTAAGGCTGCCTCATTCACCAAATTTGCCAAATCAGCACCTGAGAACCCTGGGGTTCCACGAGCTATGATTCTTAGATCTACATCTGGTGAAAGAATAGTCTTCTTAGCATGTACCGCTAGAATTTTTTGTCTACCTTGGATATCAGGATTTGGCACTTGAACCTGCCGATCAAATCTTCCCGGTCTTAACAATGCCGGATCGAGAACATCGGGCCTGTTTGTAGCTGCTATGAGTATAACCCCCTCGTTTGTATCAAAGCCATCCATTTCAACAAGCAGCTGATTAAGAGTTTGTTCTCTTTCGTCATTTCCTCCACCATATCCAGCACCTCGATGCCTACCAACAGCATCAATTTCATCGATAAAAACGATGCATGGTGAGTTTTTCTTAGCTTGCTCAAACATATCTCGTACTCGACTAGCACCAACGCCAACAAACATTTCAACAAAATCCGATCCAGATATGGTAAAGAAGGGCACTCCCGCTTCTCCCGCTATTGCTCTAGCAAGAAGAGTTTTTCCAGTCCCTGGAGGACCTACCAAAAGTGCTCCCTTGGGAATTTTTCCACCCAACCTACTAAATTTTTGAGGATCACGCAAAAATTCAACAATTTCTTCCAACTCATCCTTAGCTTCATCTATTCCAGCCACTTCATTAAAAGTAACCTTACCCTGCTTTTCAGTGAGCAATTTCGCTTTGGACTTACCGAAGCCCATAGCTCCGCCCTTACCACCACCTTGCATACGATTCATTAAAAAGACCCATACTCCAATCAATATAATGAAAGGAAGCCAAAGACTTAGTGTCGTCATGAGCCCTGATTTCTCTTGCTTTATCGCTTGAACATCAATATCCGATTTTCGTAGACTATTAATTACATCTGTACCAAGCGGCTGAATAACTTTATAATTTGTTCCATCGTTATTTCGAACATAAATAGTCTCACCATCCAATTTTACCGATGACACTCGCCCTGTTTCAACTTGTTTTAAAAACTCAGAAAATGATACCTCTCGAGAAGCCTCAGAACTCATTCCATTATTAAATACATTAAACAGTGCGACCAGAAGAAGAAAAAGGACAACCCAGAACGCTATATTTTTTGTGCTACCCAATTGATTTCTCCTTTTTTAGCTTTCCTACTGTTGGAGCAAGTAGCTCCAGAACTATTTTTTGATATACTATATTTGATTTGATTATCTAAACATAGTCTTTAAATTACAAAATTCAATACGCTAACAAAAATTTTAAAAAAGACTTGTCGCCCCCTATCATATAGCACTTTAATCCACTGCCGTAAGATACGATTGGAACACACAAAAGATTTTCATTGTCAAACATGGCCACACTACATATTAGTGCCTTCTCGGGTAAATTTTGTTTATTGTACCGCCTTATCTGTTCTAATCCATTTTTTCCAACTGGCCCTACTGTCGCAACATTTAATTGCTCTAAATCAATTTCTATCTGCCATTTTTTTTCCCAAACAAAGTTTGGTTCTAAAACTATAGATGGTTTAGAAATAGCCGAGAATTCTCTGGTTAATTTTATCCAGTTTCCATCATATTTAATAATACAACCCATGAGAGTCATACTCGTTCCAAGTTTTTGACTGGTTATGGCATTAAGTAACCTTTCAAGACTTTGGAATCGAGGTTTATGAACCTTTCCCGATATCCAACGCAATCCGGATGACAGTAGTCGAAACTGATACTCCCTTGGGATCTTAATGAATTCATCAAAATTAATGGATAAATCACCCCAAATTGTCTGCTGAACATGTTGCCTAGCAAAGTTTGAAACATGCCAATTCAGTGCTTCTTTCGCTCTACTCATGTGACTGGCTAGCTTAACCAACTTCTTGGACGTTAAACCGATATCAGATAAACTTGGAAGAAAATTCCTAACTTTTATTCGTTCAAATCTCTCATCAAAATTCGACGGCTCGTCAATCCATGTAACTTTTTTAACTTGCAAGTAACGCCTAAGGTCATCACGTGAAATATTTATTAACGGTCGAAAAATATTTAAACCATTGATATTTTTGTTTTTTTCTATTCCTGCCAACCCATCAACTCCAGAACCTCTTATCAATTTTATTATTATTGTTTCTGCATTATCATCTAACGTATGACCTAAGAGCACCACTGATAGCTTTTGTTTGTTTGTCCACTCTAATAATAACTCATGCCTCGCATTCCTTGCTGCATTTTGAAGGTTGCCTATGGGCTTCGTTAACCACTTTAATGTAGTATGCTGAATGCAAAGCTCATCAGAGATTCTTTTAACGTGATCACATTCTAGAGAGCTCCCTGGCCTCAGACCATGATCAATAGTTACTGCTTTTAAACTTCTATTAGTATTCTGTGCCCACTCGGCACTTAAAAGCAATAATGCCAAAGAGTCTCCACCCCCGGACACACCTACTCCAATATCGCCTTTAGGAATACCGATCATCGCATCTAAAAATATTTTGTTTAATGCTTCTATTCCGAACATTTCATTTGTTCTTCAACCACTGAAAATTCATCGAAGTTTTCTTCTACTTTTTTTGGAAACCGTGACTTAAGTTCACCCAAAGTCAAACATCCTTGCTCAATCTGACCAAGCTCACCAAGCGACATAGCCAATCCAAGTAAAGATTTCCAAGCAAAAATCCCTCTTGGTGATAGTGAAAAAGCCTCAAGAAAATCATTTGCAGAGCCTTTAGTATCACCAAGCTCAAACTTAGCTCGAGCCAACCAATAATTTACCTCTGCGATATTTATGCTTTGCGGGTAGGATCTCTGAAATGATTGCAAGTGCTTTCGCGCTGTTTCGAAATCATTTGAGTTAAAACTTAATATTGCTTTATCAAAAACAAGTGTCTCATTAGAGACCTCGCTAAATTGTGTTTGCTTGTTCTTTGAGTTTTGAGCCGTAGAGTCAGTTTTTTTTCTAAATAGTTTATCTTGCCCCTCGAGCTCCACAAGCTTAGCGTTAAATTCCAAAATTCTATTGCTAGCATCTTCAGACAAGATTTGTAGGTTAAACTCCAAAGCTTCAACTCGCCCCACGGTCGATCTCAATTTAGCTTCTAAAGCATCAAGTCTAAGCAAAGCTATGCCAGCGTCAGAAGGTTTCAAACTTCTGACTTCTGGGGACAGTAGATCTAAACGCAAATCTTCAACCTGAGATCCAATCAAAGATAACTCAGAGCGGAGTGAGCCTAAAGCATCTTCAGCAAAGACCGTAGACCTAAACGAGATAAAGGTTAAAATAACTCCAATTAAACTTAGTAAAAGAGCAACCCTCAACTAGCTACCCAGACCGCCAGACACAACAGTTACCGACCTTCTATTTTTTGACCAGCACTTTTCCATGGAGCAAATTTCAGTTGGTCGTTCTTTTCCATAGGTTACAATACTCAATCTTGATTCGGCAATGCCCTGGCTAACTAGGTAATTACGAACCGACGTAGCCCGCCGTGCACCTAGGGCTAAATTATACTCTCTTGTCCCTTGCTCGTCAGCATGGCCTTCGATAGTTATCGGAATAGAACTATTTTGTTCAAGCCATCGAGCCTGTGCTTTTAGGTTCTCTATCGTGTTAGGAGCCAAAGTACTCTTATTAACCTCAAATAATATAGTATCACCCACATTCTCAGTAAAATACTCGATAGAACTCTGTGTTATATCGCCAAAGTCGGCTGTCGAAGCATTCCCCCCTAAACCGCCCAATCCATTTTTGCCAGAGCACCCCGAAAGAACGAATAGTGAAAAACAAACAACCACCCAAATTTTTGATTTCATAGTAAGTATCCTTTTAAATCCTCTTATGAGTCATAAACTAGATTATGATATTATTCAAAATTTTATTTTATTAAATTATTATTTAAGTAATGGCGACCAGGCTGGATCAGATGCAAACGAAGCCGTTCTCAATTTACGAAGATTTCTTCCGGTCACGTCTACAGTATAGATTGATGGAGCTCCAGAAGCACCCGCAGTTTCTCTAAAGAACATAATAACTCTGCCATTTGGAGCCCACGTCGGTCCCTCATCCAGAAAAGACGCCGTTAAGAGTCTTTCTTTTGAGCCGTCCAGTCGCATTACACCAATATGGAATTTACCATTAAACATTTTGGTAAATGCAACAAGATCACCGCGAGGTGACCAAACTGGTGTCGCATATCTACCTGAACCAAAGCTTATCCTTTTGGCAGTGCCACCATCGGCCGACATTACGTATATTTGTTGACTTCCTCCTCTATCACTCTCAAAAACAATTTTCTCACCGTCAGGGGAGAAGCTCGGTGCGGTATCAATTGCTGGATCGCTAGTCAACCTAAGTCGCCGGCCAGTAGCTAAATTAATAGAATAAATATCTGTATTGCCATCGTTCATAATTGATAGAACCATCTTTCTACCATCTGGTGAAAACCGCGGAGCAAAACTCATCCCCTGAATATTATTAAATGACCTTACCCGACGATTATTAAGGT
>JGI20156J14371_10000713_pt1 | contig 28648 bp, 25 predicted proteins | sample COG_06_FD_14371 | JGI IMG/M metagenome (IMG submission 14371)
ATAATTGTAAGTATATTTTTAAAAATAATTAAAAACAAGTAGATGTATATTTTAGGAATTAATGCATATCATGGTGATTCTTCCGCTTGTCTGTTAAAAGATGGTGTAGTATTATGTGCTTCTGAGGAAGAAAAATTCAGAAGAATTAAGCATTGGGCAGGCTTTCCTACAGAAGCTATTAAATTTTGTTTGGAAGATGAAGGGATTTCTATTCATGATATAGATCATGTAACAATTTCAAGAGATCCTAAGGCTAATTTTTCAAGAAAAATTATTCATACACTTAAAAATTCAATTAGCATTTCTACTATTTGGGATAGATTAATTAACTCAAAAAAGGTTAGTTCTATTAAAGGTGAATTAGCAAAATTATTTGAGCTTCCAGAATCTGATATTAAAGCAACTATTTATAATATTGAACACCATAGAAGTCATATTGCTTCTTCTTTCTTTGCTTCTAGATTTGAAAAATCAGCTGTTTTATCTATTGATGGATTTGGAGATTTCACTTCTACTATGTCTGCAATTGGCAATGGTAACAAATTTGAAGTTCTGGATGAAGTAAACTACCCACATTCACTTGGTGCTTTTTACACAACTGTTACTCAGTTTTTAGGTTTTCCTAATTATGGAGATGAATATAAAGTAATGGGATTAGCTGCTTATGGTGAGGCAAAATATTTGAAAGAACTTGAACAAATTCTTGAAATGACAGATGATGGATTTTTCAAGCTAAATAAGACGTATTTCAAGCATTTTAAAAAAGGTGTTGCTATGGATTGGGAAGGAGGAAGCCCAACAATTGAACCGTTATTTACTGATGAATGGTGTAAACTCTTAGGAAAATATAGGGTTAAAGGTGATAAATTAGAGCAATGGCATATTGATTTAGCAACTTCAGTGCAGAGATTTACTGAAAAGGTGATTTTCCACATGCTTAATCACTTACATAAGAAAACAGGTGCTGAAAATATTTGTATTACTGGTGGAGTGGCTCATAATTCAGTTGCAATGGGTAAGATCTTAGAAAACACTTCTTTTAAGAATATTTATATTCCCTCATCAGGTCATGATGGAGGAACGTGTGTAGGTTCTGCATTGTACCTACATAATCAAATCTTAGGAAAAGAAAGACTTCCAGAAATTACTACAGCATATTTTGGAAGAAAATCAAATCAAGATGAAATTACAGCTGTATTAGAAAGAGCAGAAGTAAGGTATACAGTTTATTCTGATGAGGAATTGTTTGAGAAAGTATCAAATAAATTAGTTGAAGGAGGAATTATAGGGTGGTTTCAAGGTAGAACAGAGTTTGGGCCCAGAGCCCTTGGACATAGATCAATAATTGTTGATCCAAGAAGATCAGATGCTAAAGATTTACTTAATGATAAAATTAAAAGAAGAGAAAGTTTTAGACCATTTGCTCCTTCAATCTTAAAGGAAGCTGTTGAAGATTACTTTTTGCAATCTGACAATGTTCCTTTTATGGAAAAAGTATTTAATATTAAAGAAGAAAAACATAAAGAGATACCTGCAGTTACTCATGTTGATGGAACTGGAAGGCTACAATCTGTTGATAAGAATATTTCTCCTAGGTACCATAAACTAATAAGTAAATTTGCAGAAAAATCTGGTGTTCCAATTTTATTAAACACATCATTTAACGAAAATGAGCCAATTGTAAATAAAGCTGAGGAGGCTTTAGATTGTTTTTTAAGAACTAAAATAGATATGTTAGTAATGGAAAATGTAATAGTTGAACGTTAAGTGATTAAAAACCCAAAAATATCTATTATCACAGTATCTTACAATAGTCAGTGTACAATAAAACATACTATTGATAGTTTCAGTACACAGACTTATAAAAATAAAGAATACATTTTGATTGATGGAGCTTCAAAGGATTGGACTTTAGATATTTTAGATTTTAAAAAAGATGAAATCGATAACTTTGTTTCGGAACCAGATGGTGGTATTTATGATGCTATGAATAAGGGCATAAAAGCTGCTAATGGGGATATTGTTGGTATTCTAAATTCTGATGATTTTTATTACAATCAAGATGTGCTCTCAAAAGTTGCAAAAGTTTTTGAAGATACAGATTGTGATTGTTTATATGGGGATTTAGTTTTTGTAAATAAAGTAGATGCTAGAAAAATTGTCAGATACTGGAAGTCAGGAAAATTTAAAAAGAACCATTTGACAAAAGGATGGATGCTGCCTCACCCAACTTTTTTTGTAAAAAAAGAAATTTACCAAAAATATGGATTATATAATACAAACCTAAAAAGTGCTGCTGACTATGAAATGATTTTACGATTATTACATAAAGAAAAAATAACTGTAGAATATATTCCAGAAATTTTAATAAAAATGAGAGTGGGAGGCGAAAGTAATGCTTCAATATGGAATAGGTTAAAAGGTAATAATGAAGATAATATTGCTTGGGACTTAAATGAACTTAAAAAGCCTCCTTTTATTCGTTTTATAAAACCTTTCAGAAAGGTTTCTCAATTTTTTCGCAAACCAAAGATGTAAATTGAAAGTTTTAATTATTGATAATCAAGACTCTTTTACATATAACCTAAAACATTATGTACAGCAATTCTATGCAGATATTGATGTTTTAAGGGCTTCAGATATTAATATTGAATCTATTTCAGAATACAATAAAGTCATACTTTCTCCAGGTCCTGGGCTGCCAGAAGAGCACCCAATTCTAAATCAAGTTTTAGTTAAATACTTCCAGAATAAATCTATTTTAGGGATTTGTCTTGGTCAACAATCCATTGCTGAGTTTTTTGGAGCAACACTTTATAATTTATCAGAAGTAAAGCATGGTGTTTGCTCTGAAATTATTCATTACAATAATTCTAAAGTGTTTAATGATCTTGCCTCAAACTTTAAAGTTGGTCATTATCATTCCTGGGCAGTTTCTAAAGAAAACTTTCCTAATGAATTGACTGTTACTTCCGAGAATATTGAAGGAAAAATAATGTCAATAAAACATAAAGAATTTGATATTACTGGTTTGCAATTTCATCCTGAGTCAATATTGACTGAGAATGGTTTGAAAATGATTGAAAATTGGCTAACTGATTAATCGTACTCTGGAGTAAACCAATCTCTTTTCTTTTCATATTTTAAGTCTCTTAATGCAGCTGCTTTTACTCGAATAGTAAGAGTGTAGCTTTGATGAAACCCAATTGGAATCCAATTAAAAAGCAATTCCCAACAATGCAAATCTCTATAAATATCTACAGATGAGTAAGTCAATTCTTTTTCATCAAAATCATAACCAGATCTAAAACCAATTTTCCATTTTTTGGTGATCTTTATATTTCCTGAAAAAGTTAAAGACTGAGTGGTATCAGCAAAGGCAGATGACTGTTGACCCTTGTTGTAATTTAAAGAGTAATTTGCATTTAAATTCCATGGAACTGAGTAGAAGTCTCTATTTTCTGCATCATCTTCTTTCTCACTTTTGTCATTGTCTTTTTTATCGGATTGGAAACTTTTATCATTTACATTTATACCAATAGAAGTTGTAAAGGAATTTTAACCTTGCAAGTCTGGTGTTAGTTGCAATTTCAAATTGATTTATTCTATTGTTTTTGTTTTCATTTGTAAGGTATGGGTCGTAATCACTAGAGAATGTGATGTCAAAAATATTAAATAATTTTGTTCTTGCATTTAGTCTAATATTACTCATATTTAAAGAGTCAGCAAAGATATTATATGAGGAGTTCAAACTTAAACTCTCTAATAATTTAATCTTTTTAAAAGTTTCAACTGAATCTTTTTTATTCCTAACTTTCATTTCTAGAATATTTCCGATTCCAAAACTTATATTCCCACTTTTTCTGCTTCCAGGAGTTCCGTACACTCCATCTTTCATGATAGAATAAGTTTCCGTATTGCCTTCATTATCTTTCTGTACAGTTTTATAATATCCATATTTTTCCTCAGAAAAATCTGGAGTATATCTAAAAGATAAATTTGGACTGATTACGTGTCTTATTCCAGCTATCTTACTTTTTTTAAACTGAACTAAACCGTAAATTTTAGTATTTAATCCAGCTGATAAATTATAATCATGGGCTCTAGTAAATTTATTAATTGTATCAATTCTTATATTATCTATATTTGAATCCCAACTTTTATTGATTTGTGATAAATACCACCTTTCTGATAAATTAAAACTAGGGGTAAGTGTAAAGTGTTTTAACACTTTTATTGAAGTAGAAACAGGAATAGTATGCTTCATTCCATTTTTGAATTTAGAATACGAATCACTAGTAAATAGAAGAGAATCTGAAGTTGAAATAGTATTTTTAGTACTCATATTATATTTAATCGTAATCTTGTCGTACCACTGAGTTTTTGCTTTATTCCCAATTCCTTTAAAAGGATAAATTCTTTTTGAGCTTAGTCCAATATCAGGAATAGTTAAATTTACTTGATTTGTAGAAGTGTTTTGGCTGTGCCTTAAGTTAAAATTTAGATTATTAATAATTGCTCCTTCCCATCTTTTTGATAAATTGATACTAGATGACATGGTATTTTTAAGGTAATCATTAGCATTGTAGGAGTTGTTTCTGTAGTAAGTGCTACTTCCAGCCTCTACATTTGCTGAGAAACTTAAAGAAGGATTAGCTTTTTGGTCTTGCTTGTGTTTCCATTTTATGTTGAAATCTTTCTTTTCGCTATAATCAGGAAAACCTAATTCGCTATTTATCATTTTCCCAAAACTTAAATTCAGATTTCCATTGTATTTATATCTATTCTTATACCTCAAACTAGATTTGAAATTCCAACTTCCTTTGGTATATACATCACTCTTTAAGGTAAGATCTAGTTTATCACTAAGAGTAAAATAATAACCACCATCTTTTAAGAAAAAACCTTGATTTTGTGATTCTCCATATGATGGAATAATTAAACCAGAACTTTTTTTATCATTATTTGGAAAATAACCAAATGGAAAAATTAGGGGAGTAGGGATGCCAAAAAAAGTTAGGTAAGCAGGTCCAGTAATAATTTTTTTACCAGGTATGATTTTAATCCTATTTGATCTAATTGAAAAATGTGGTTTTTCAGCATCACAAGTAGTGTAATCTCCTTTGTTTAAGAAGAAAATATCATCATCCACTTTCTTTACAGTTTTACCTAAAATATACCCTTCACCTTCTTTAGATGATATCTTTTTAACGCTACATTTTTTAGTTTTAAAATTGTAAGTCATCTCATGAGCTTTAAAAATTTCGTTACCTTCTTTAAATACCGGGTGTCCTATTTTGTTGCCTAAAGAATCAGCAGTAGTGCAAGCATAGATTGTATTTTTATTCCAATCAATCTCAATATATGATGCTGTAATTATTGTTTTTTGATATTCAATTTTTGCATTTCCATATAAAAATGCTTTTTTTCCATCAATACTTAGTTTTAAAGAATCCTCAGCATATTGTTTTATTTCATCATCAAAAAAAGTAGTTTTCTCTTCAATTGTATCAGAAAGTACAGGAATAATATTCGCTAATAAATTATTACAAAAAGCTGTTAATAAGAATAAAAATAGAAATATTTTAATGGCTTTAAGCTTCAATCTAAGTAGTATATTTGTATAATAGTAACAGTATAAAATCGTGTCAAAAATAATTAATTTATATCATATATTTTCTAGAAACGCACTTGGCTTACTTTTATTGGCTACTTTATTTGTAAATCCCTTATTTGCTGATGATAAAAAGAAAAAAAATAATAAAATAAGAACTATAGTAATTGATCCAGGACATGGTGGAAAGGATTCAGGTACTATGGGTACAAAGCGGTATACACAATATGAAAAGCATATTGCTTTGGATATTTCACTAAAATTAGGAAACTATATCAAAGAAGCTTTTCCTGATATTGAAATTATCTATACAAGAAAAACTGATGTTTTTTTAGAATTATGGGAGAGAACAGAATTGGCAAATGAAAAAAATGCTGATTTATTTATTTCTGTCCACTGTGATGGTTTTACTAATCCTAATCCATCAGGGGCAAGTGTTTTTGTTATGGGGATGAGTAAATTAAAAGCTAATATGGATGTAGCCATGAGAGAGAATTCTGTAATGTATTTGGAAGATAATTTTAAAGAGAAATATGATGGTTTTGATCCAAAGTCTCCTGAAAGTTATATTGTTTTTTCATTGATGCAAAATACTTTTCTTGACCAAAGCATTTCTATTGCAGAAAAAATTGAAGATGAGTTTGCTAATAGAGCAAAACGAAAAAGTAGAGGAGTCAAGCAAGCTCCTTTTTATGTAATTAGCAGGGTTAATATGCCTTCTATCCTTATAGAAGCAGGATTTTTAACAAATCCAAAAGAGGAAGATTTTTTGAATACTGAATTAGGAAAAGACCATATTGCATCAGCTATTTTTAGAGGTTTTAGAAGCTATAAAGAAAGTGTAGATGGAGCAAATATTAGTGAACTTGATAAGTCAGCAGTTAAAAAAAAAGAAATCATAAAAATACCGACACCTAAAAAAGAAATTACTACTGATAAAGTGGTGTATAAGGTGCAGATAGGAACATACTTAAAGTCTATGTTATCTGATAAATATTTTATGAATTTGAATGTTTATGAGGAAATAATAAACGGGACCTATAAATATTATGTTGGCAATGCATATAGTAAAGTAAGTGCAGATAATGTAAAGGTTAAAATGAGTGAAAAAGGTTTTAAAGGTGCATTTGTTGTAGCTTTTTATCAAGATAAAAGGATTTCTATGCAAGAAGCCTTAGATTTGCAAACGAAAAATAAATAATCATGAATAAAGAATTAAAGATTGGCTTAGTTGCAATAATTACAATTGGATCTCTGATTATTGGGGTTAATTATCTTAAAGGATTAAATGTTTTAAGTTCAAGCAGAACCTATTATGCACAATATGAAAATATCGGAGGCTTACAAGTTGGAAGTTCTGTTTTAGTTAATGGTTATAAAGTTGGTGCGGTAAGTAATATTGACTTGTTAATTGAAAATAATCAGCAACTTTTGGTTACTATTAGCATTGAAAAAGAATTTGCTATGCCGTCCAATACTATATGTAAGATTGTAAACCAGGATCTGATGGGTACAAAAGGAATTTCTTTAGTGCTAGGTGATGCAACTGATTTTCTTACAGTAGGAGATACCTTAAATGGGGGCATTGAAGGTACTTTACAAGATGAAGTAAATGCTCAAATTTTACCACTAAAGAATAAAGCAGAACAATTAATAGGTTCAATGGATTCTGTTATGATGATTGTTACGGCTGTGTTGAATAAAAACACAAGAGAGAGCTTAAGGAATAGTTTGCAAAGTTTAGATAAAACTTTTTTATTGATGTCTGAAACAATGATAAAAGTAGATAGTATGGTAGCTGTAAATGATGATAGGATAACTAAAGTAGTTCGAAATTTAGAGTCCATAACTAGTAATTTAGAAAGTAGCAATGGAGATATTAAAAATATATTGACTAATTTTTCTACTCTTTCTGATTCATTAGAAAAAGCTGATATCGCATCAGTTTTGAAGAATATAAACTCTATTACTACTAAAATAAATAATGGTGAAGGAAGTATAGGTTTATTGCTTAAAGATGATAAAATATATGATAATTTTGAAAAATCTACTCGTGAGCTAGCTGAGCTATTGGAAGATATTAAAAGGCATCCAAGTAGGTATGTTAATTTTTCAATTATAGGTGGTGGAAAACCTTATGTAGAGCCAAAAATAAAATAAAATGGAAATTTCAAATGTTATATTCTTAGTAGTATTTCTTGTCACATTTGGTTTTTTTATCAGAAACCTGAATAGAATTATAACTAATATAAAATTAGGTAGAGATATTAATAGATCGGATAGGCCAACTGTTAGATGGAAAAATATGTTTCGTGTAGCAATGGGTCAGTCCAAAATGACAAGAAGGCCAGTTGCAGGTGTGTTGCATATTATTGTTTATTTAGGATTTTTAATAATCAATATTGAAGTGATTGAAATTGTTGTTGACGGTATTTTTGGTTCTCACAGGTTTCTTTCTACAGTATTACCAATCGGATTATATAACTTTCTTATTGGTTCATTCGAGATACTTGCTATCTTAGTTTTAGTGGCGTGTCTTATCTTTTTAATAAGAAGAAATGTGCTGCGTATTAAGCGTTTTTGGAGCAAGGAAATGACTGCATGGCCAAGAACAGATGCTAACCTTATTTTGGTTTTTGAGATATTATTGATGACTGCGTTTTTATTGATGAATGCAACTGACTCTATTTTATTATCAAGAGGAGATAGTCATTATACAGTTGCATTTTCTACTCCTATTAGTCAATATTTTCAGTTTTTGTTTAGTGGTTTAGAAACTTCAACTTTAGTTCTTATTGAGCGATTTACTTGGTGGTTTCATATTATTGGAATTTTAGGATTTATGAATTATGTTCTTATTTCTAAACATTTGCATATTTTCTTTGCTTTCCCTAGTACTTACTTTGCAAACTTAAATCCTTTAGGGCAGTTTACTAATTTGGTGTCAGTTACTAATGAGGTGAAATTAATGATGGACCCTAATGCTGATCCTTATGCTACACCACCAACTAATGCTCCTGCACCAGAATCTTTTGGAGCAAAAGATGCTACGGATTTGAATTGGGTACAATTACTAAACGCTTATAGTTGTACAGAGTGTGGAAGGTGTACAGATAATTGTCCCGCCAATCATACAGGGAAATTACTTTCTCCAAGGAAGATTATGATGGACACCAGAGACAGAATTACTGAGATAGCAGATAATAAAAGAAAAGGAGAGGAGGACACTAAAGCTTTATTGGGCGACTATATCACTGCAGAGGAATTATGGGCGTGTACAACTTGTAATGCCTGTACAGATGCTTGTCCTATTGAGTTAGATCCTTTATCCATTATTATGGATATGAGAAAATATTTAGTAATGGAGCAGTCGGCAGCACCAACTGAATTGAATATGATGTTTACAAATGTAGAAAACAATGGAGCTCCTTGGCAATTCTCGGCAGCAGATAGATTAAATTGGAAAGATGAATAAATTAGTAGAAAAAAAAGTTGATGGAGAGTTAATATCTCCTGTATTACCAGATGATATTAAAAATTACCTGATTGATATTGATGGTACAATTTGTGATGATATTCCAAATGAGGAGCCAGAAAGAATGGCAACTGTAGAATTATATCCTGATGCTTTGGAAACTTTGAATAAATGGTATGATGAGGGGCATTATATTACCTTTTTCACATCAAGAGTAGAGGATCATAGAGAAGTTACAGAGGTTTGGTTACAAAAAAATGGTTTTAAATACCATGGGCTTTTAATGGGTAAACCAAGAGGTGGAAATTATCACTGGGTAGATAATCATATTGTGAGAGCTACTCGTTTTGACGGTAAATTTACAGATTTAGTAGAGAAGGAAGTTTCCATACAAGTTTTTAAATCATAATACTATGAGTGAGTTACAAGTAAAAACATTGGCTGAATGTATGGCAGAAGGGAAACAGGTAGATATTCTTTTCTGGGTAGGAAGTGCAGGTAGTTTTGACGATAGAGCCAAAAAGATTACTCGTGCTTTTATTCAAATTTTGAATAAAGCAGCAGTGAACTTTGGTGTTTTAGGTTCAGAAGAATCATCATCAGGAGATGCAGCAAAGCGTGCAGGAAATGAGTTTTTGTTCCAGATGCAAGCCATGATGAACATTGAGGTGATGAATAGCTATAATGTAAAGTGTATTGTTACTACTTGTCCGCATTCTTACAATACCCTTAAAAATGAATATAAAGGTTTGGGTGGTGATTATAAGGTGCAGCACCATACTGAATTTATTACAGAGCTTTTAGCTGAAGGAAAACTAACGGTTACAGGAAATTTAGCAGGAACTAAGATTACTTACCATGACCCTTGCTATTTGGGTAGGGCAAATAATGTATATGATATCCCAAGGGAATTGATTAAGTCATTAGGAGTAGAATTGGTTGAAATGAAAAGAAGTAAGCGTAAATCATTCTGTTGTGGAGCAGGGGGTGCACAAATGTTTAAGGAACCAGAAAATGGGGCACAAGACATTAACATCAACCGTACGGAAGAGGCTTTAGCCTTAAAACCTGATATTATTGCTACTGGTTGTCCGTTTTGTAATACTATGATGACAGATGGTGTAAAAGCTGTTGATGAAGGAGCTGCTCAGGTAAAAGATATTGCTGAACTGATTGCAGAGAACCTGTAATGTTAGCTGATTTCGATACACTACCTGAAGAATCAAAAATTTGGATATATGCTTCAGAAAATGCCTTAACAGAAGATCAGCAAAGCTATATCCTAACTTATATTGCTGAACATCTGAAAGGTTGGAATGCCCATAAAGCACCCTTAACGGCTGGGGTTACTATTTTAGAAAATCATTTTATTGTTGTTGCTTTGGATGAAGGTAAAAATGGAGCAAGTGGTTGTTCTATTGATGCACTACAAAAAACAATACAAGAATTAGAAAAAGACTTATCCATTACTTTAATGAATCGCTTAAATGTATTTTGTAAAATAGGAGAGGTTATAAAAGTCATACCTTCTTTTAAATTAGGGATTATAGCAAATAAGGATACACTTTTTTATGATTTAACTATTCAGAGAAAGGAAGAATTAAGCAACTATCTCAAACCCATAAAAGATGGTTGGGCTAAAAGCTATTTATAATTCAGAAAACTGCTTAATTCCATTCATCTTATTTTTAACCAAAATAGACCAATTCTTTTTTCCAACTAAACTATTCTTTTGATTAATTTTTTGGTGTTTAGCAATCAGATTAGGAATAGCAAAGTAAAAAGAAAAGTGAGCCTTTGCAATTGCTAATACATGTTCTAAACCCTTTTCTTTATTTAAAAAAGTAAGTGCTGCTACTCCATCTAAAACTAATCGCATAGGAATTATTGTAAATAGAGAAGAAGTGGGTAAATTCTTAAATAACATAAATAGGTTATTCCTAAAGTTTAAGTGGGTTTTAAAAGGAGAACCTGCATTTAATGTTCCACCACCAACATGATAAACAACCGACTTTGGTTCAACCATAATTTTATATCCTTTGTTTTTCAAACGCCAACACATATCAATCTCTTCTTGGTGAGCAAAGAAATCCTCATCCAAACCACCAACTTCATTATAGTGTACTGCTCTTACAAATAGGCAGGCACCTGTTGCCCAGAACACTTCAATTGCATCATTGTATTGCCCCTTATCTTCTTCTACAGAGTCAAATATTCTTCCTCTGCAAAATGGGTAACCCAAGTTATCAATAAAACCACCACTTGCTCCTGCATATTCAAAGTTATTTTTATTATTATAATCTAGAATTTTAGGTTGGCAGGCAGCAATCTGTTTATCATTATCCATTAAAGCAATAATAGGAGAGAGCCAACCAGCAGTTACTTCAATGTCAGAATTAATGAGCACAAAATATTCAGAATCAATATGTTTTAAAACATCATTGTACCCCTTAGCATAACCTCCATTACTAGCGTTTATAATTGTCTTTACAGTAGGGAAGTTTATTTTTACATAATCAACAGAATCATCAGTTGAGGCATTGTCGGCTACAAAAACAGTTGCCACTTGGCTATGCTTAACCAAGGTAGGTAAGAATTTCTCTAACCATGCTTTTCCGTTCCAATTAAGGACTACAACTGCTGTTTTTATCTTTTGTGTTTCCATCTTTTATGCGACCATAACCAGTATTGAGGTTGGTTTATTATATCTTGTTCTAATCTTTTTGTAAAATCTTCTGTAATTTTTCCGTGAGGTTGTTCAGTAGGGCTATCAGTAATCAAGGAGTACTCTACTTCATAATGCCCTCTTTTTACTTTACTGATGCTGACAAACACTACTGGCCAATCGTATTCCTTGGCATATCTTTCTACTCCAAAAAGAACCCCTGTATCTTGATTTAGAAACTGTACCCAATGCGCTCTTTTTGGGTTTGCAGGGTTTTGGTCAGAGCCAAATACAATTGCTTTAGGCTCATCTCCATCCTCAAATGATTTTTTGGTTTGCTTCATTGAAATTAAATGCATCCCGTATTTTGAGCGAGAAGTATAAATTTGATCATTGATAAAAGCATTGCTCAATGGCTTGTAAATACCTATGCATTTATGCTTGGAATACAAAGCAAATGCCTGTGCACATATTTCCCAATTGTTATAATGCCCTCCAACAAAAATAATGCTTTGTCCTTTATCTGCAAAGTAATTACTGAATTCAGGGTTTTTAATAATTAGGCGCTTCCTTAATTGTTTTTCTGAGATGGTAAAACCCTTTACACTTTCCATTATTATGTCGCATAAGTGACGATAAAAATCACTCATTATTTTCTTTAGTTCTTGATTACTTTTATTAGGAAAAGAGTTTCTAAGATTGGCAAAAACCACCTCTTTTCTATAACCTATTACGCGATACATTATTAAGAAAAAAATGTCAGAAAGCAGATAAAGCAGAGGATAGGGAAGTAAAGAAAGAGGTAAAATTAACAGGTAATAGAAAAACTTTGTCATCATGATTGCAAATGTATAATTATTCTAGTCTATTTTTAATTATCTTTGCATTACTTAAAATTAAAGATTATGAAAACCAGTATTTTATCGCTATTTCTTTTTTTATCCTTTAGTATTACTGCTCAAATCACTGCCATTCCTGATTCTATTTTTGAACAAAAACTTATAAATTTAGGATACGACAATATTCATAATGGTTGGGTTGCTACCGATAGTATAAATAGTATTGATAGTTTGGATATTAGTAGTGTTTCATCAATTTATAAAATATATGACTTATCAGGGATTGAGGATTTTTATAATTTACAATATCTGAATTGTTCAAATAATCATTTCCCTACTTTAAACTTGAATAACAATAGCAATTTAAAACATATAATTTGCACTTCAGATTCTATTGAAACTATACAAGTTGAGAATTTGTTTTCTCTGCAAACACTTGTGTGTGATTTTAATTTACTAGATAGTTTAGATTTATCAGGAAATCCTGGATTGACTCACCTTAATTGTGTAAGAAATCAATTAAGCAATCTTAATTTGTCTAATAATACTTTTCTTGCATCTTTAAAATGTGGTGATAACATACTTACTTCTTTGGATTTATCAATGGTAGATTTAGAGATTTTACAATGCCAAAACAACCCAATAACGAATATCGATTTATCTGGCAATTATTCTTTAAAGCATTTAACTTGCCATGATAATTTATTACAAAGTATTGATTTAAGTGATAATATTAACTTAGAATGGCTCAGTATTGGAAATGGAAACTTAATGCCTCCAACCTTTAACAATAATTTAAACACATTAGATTTAAGTAACAATTGTAATATTAGTAATTTTTACTGTAGTGCAAATATGAATTTGACTTGCATACAAGTTTGTGATTTAACTCAAACAACTAATTGGGCTCCATTAGATTCGCAACAGTATTTTAGCACAGATTGTAATTACACAGCAGTAGATGAGACGATAGCAATAAAAGGAAAGCTAATTGCTGTAAAAGATATATTTGGAAGAGAAGTAAATAATATTAAACAACATGATGTTCTGTTTTATATTTATGAAAATAATAGAGTAGAAAAAAGAATTTTACTTGATAATTAATTAGTAATCAAAGGAGTAAACTAATAAGATAACTACTTTTAAATTTAGCCTCCTAATTTATTGCTGAACTGAAAATATTTTTATTTTTGCAGTCCGTATTTGGAGAGATGGCAGAGTGGTCGAATGCGGTGGTCTTGAAAACCATTGTACAGCAATGTACCGGGGGTTCGAATCCCTCTCTCTCCGCAAAGCCCAAACAAAAATGTTTGGGTTTTTTATTTTATAGATTTAATAAAAATTTATTAATTAAGAAAGCCTACCTAAATGGCAGGCTTTCTTTACTAAAGTGATCGAGACAGGATTCGAACCTGTGACCGTCTGCTTAGAAGGCAGATGCTCTATCCAGCTGAGTAGTTGATTACAAAGCACTTACACAGAAAACGAAGTTTAACTGTCTAAGCGCTGTCAAATGAACACAATAAATTACCCAAAAATTGGGTGTACAAAAGATCAAAAGGTTTTTATCTATTTCTATATTAATAAGAAGAGATATAGACTATTCAATGGGAAAAGAATTAATTCAAATTTAGACCCTAACTCTTATCCAATTAACAAACGAGAATTAATGGCTAAATTATTAGCTGCAGATATATACAAATATTTAAATAGTGGGGGAGTACTGAGTGAATACAGAGGCAAAAAATTAGTTATTGGAAAGCAAAACGATTTAGAAATTTTGAAACAAGCTTTAGAATTTAAATTAAATGAAAGCTTCTCTAAAAGCTATAAGAAAGAGTTAAGTTATGCATATAAAAGTTTAATTAGTAATATGACTAATAAATCATTATCTAAAGAAGATGTAATTAAAACTTTGAGTTATTATCAAAACAGCAGTTCATATAATTCTTTAAGGAAGAATCTAAATGCAATATTTAATAAAGCTATTGAATTAGGTTTAAAAGAAAATCCAATAAATAGTATAAAAAAAATGCGAGTTAAAGCAACTCTCAATAAACCCTTTAAAAATACTGCTGAAATACTTAATGAAATAAAGGATTATAACCATAACTTATACTTGTGTTGCCTGATGACATTTGGCTGTTTATTAAGACCACATAGAGAGATAAGAGAACTTACTTGGGGCGACTTCTCAAATGACCTTGGATTTATTAACTTATCAGGAGACAGAAATAAGTCAGGCAGAAACAGAATTGTACCTGTACCTTCTTATATTAAGGATATTCTTGTTAAAGGAGAGTCTAATCATAATATATTCTCAGGTAATGCTAATCCTTTAAATGAAGACTACTTTAAGACACTATGGAGTCGTTTTAAGCAGAAATCCAAGCTACTTGAAACAGGACAAACACTCTACTCTTTTAGGCATACAGGAGCAATAGAGATCTTTAAAAGAACAGGTTCTATAACCAAGCTTCAGAAGGCAATGGGACACTCTTCAATAAACGTATCTCTTACCTACTTAAGAGGATTAGAAGTAGCTGAGTTAGTTGAAGAAGATATGCCTATGATTTGGTAGCAAGTAAAAATAGATGTTAAGCTAAGTAGGATTTTAGAGATTTATCCAACTGAATTAAAAAGGGTAGTTTAGACTAACTGGTTAGTTTTAAAGATTCATAATAATTTTCAGCTAATGCTGTCATTTTGAAGTCTTCCTCGTTTCCTGTGATTTCTATAATTTTATTTTTTATTTCATCTAAATGTACATTAAAAAACTCTTTTCTTTTATTTATTTTATTAACTCGCATATGTGAAAATGCTTTATGAAGTTGTGTTTCTAATGCAGGAGCATCATTGTTGTAAATAATAGCATGTACATCAAAAGGAAAGGGAACGCTTGCGCCACTTAGTTCTTTTACTCTCTCTGAAGGATCTAAACGTCTTGTTAAACCTATTTTATACACATTCTCACCAAATGAACCAATATTACTAATTATATATACATGACCTTTTTTTGTTTGCTCAGCTAAACTTTTAGCTCTTAAACCTTTTGCTTCAGCTTCCTTAAGTTGCATTTCAAGGATTTCGATTTTTTGTTTTAGTTCAGTTTTTTGAGATTCATCGGCATTATTTAATTCACCTCTAACTTTTTCTAATGCAGCTCTGTATATTCGTTCTTCCTTTTCAGATTCTGCAATTGCTCGTTCATATTCTTTAATTAACTTTTGTTCTTCTCTAATTTGCTCTCTGATTAAAGCTTGTTCAGTTCGTTCTTCTTCTTGTTTTAACTTAAATTGGTATTGTAGTTCACATTCTGTGTATTTAAGCTTTATGTAATCTAATTCAAAACTGCATTTTAAAGCAACTGAAGATTTTTCAAGGTCAGTGGCTGTTTTATTTATTCTTTCTAAGATCTTGGCATAATTACTTGGCTTAACAAGATTCATTAATGCATCGCATTCTGTATTAAATGCTTTTAGCATTAATTTTGCTTGACCTGAAAGAATACGCTTAACGTAGGTTTTGTCATCTGTTATATTAATCTGATTTGGAATAGATATTGCCTGATTTTTTTTAATTAGTTCCTTCTGTTCTTCTCTAATCGTTTTGATTTCAGCCTTAAACCTTTCACTTGTTTCATAAAGATATTCTGGCTCTTCAAAGAAACCAATATTTGCTAAATCTAAAATAGGTTGATATAATGATAATTGTTCTTTTATTTCTAACAGATTTTTATCAGACGTTTCTTTATTGCTATTTAATTCTACAATTGTATTATTTAGTGAATTTATTTCAAGCTTTAATGATCTTTCATTTTCCTTTAGTTGAGTTTCATTTTTTGCTAACTCTATTACTCTGGAGTTATCATTTAATATTTTTGTGTTTTCTTCTTTTATGTTTTCTAAATTTTCAGATATTTTTTTACTCTCTTCTGATAATCTTATTATTTGTTGATCAAGATTTTCTTTATTTTTTTTCTTTACTTTTAATTTAAAAAACAAGATAATAGTTAACACTATAAAAGTGAATAACATGAATATTAGAAAGTATGTATTGCTTAGTAAGCTCATAATTTTATCGAATGAAGGTTAATCTTACTTGGTTTCTTGATTTGAAGCGTTTTTCACAATTAGTTATTCCAGTATCCCATTCCTTCTTAAAATTTGCTTTTTTAAGACGAATTTGCTCTTTTGAAAAACGGATTTTATCTCTCAGTATTTCTTTTCTTTGCTTTTCAGCTTCTTTCTCTTGTCTTAAACGCTCTTTTTCTAATTGCTTTTGTTCCCTTAGATTATTTTTCTCTCTTCTAATCCTATCTCTTTCAGCACGTTTCTGAGCTTTACCAATCTCTCGGAATACTGTATTAACTAACCTTGTTGTGCTCATATTCGCTTGTTTTGAATTATTAATTTATTGTATTATTCAATTGATTTGTGATATTTTCTTAAAGCATTCATATAATCAGAAGATGATTTATAGTCCCTTCTTTTTGGTTTCGTGCTATTTTCTTTCTCATCTTTAGTAATTTCCTCTTCTTTAATACTTTCCCCTTCAATTGAAAAGGTGTAAATTGCATTCTGAGAATATGCAGATGTTCCAATAAAAACAAAGGCGTATTCTCCTGAAGTCAGTTCAGTTTGAATTTTAAACCCTCTTAAGTCAGGTAATTCCTCCCAATCAAAATCAAGATATTCTTTTGAATTAATTGCAAATGTATATCCTTCTAATAGATTAACAGACCCCGTCTTTATCCATCTTTGTTCTGTTGTTTTTTTAATTTTAAATCGTATTAATGCAAAATCCTGTGGAGATTGTACTGTAGAGAAAAATTGTTGTAAAGCAATATTGGATTGAGTATTACCTGCTAAATCAACATTTTTAGTAATCTGCAATATAAATTCTTGATTATCAATATCAATCTTTGTTTTAGATGACTGATTGTTTAAATATGATTTTGTTCCTCCTCCTGCCAATCCATAAGTTAAGGCTGTTCCTAAGTAATCCGTTTTAGATTCAGAAAATTTCTCAGGATAAATAATATTTCCATTGTAATAGAATCCATCATCAATATTCCTGCTGGTTTTTGTCACTTCAGAATTACTGTTAATAATTATATTTTTTAATACAACACTAATTGAATCATACTCAATTTGAGTAATAAGATTTAACTCTAATAATTCTTTAACATTTCTTAGCTTTTGCATAGCATCTTCAGAAGTTTGCCCAAACCCAATCATAGGTAAGCAAAGTAATATAAGTAGTAGTTTTTTCATCTTAGTTTATTGTTAATCTATTGTTTTAAAGTCTGTAAACTTAATAATTATTTCTTTACAAATCCATAATCTAACTTTTCATCACAAATAAACTTAGCTACTTACGTATTACTTAATCAGCAATCCCCAAATAAAAGAGCGAGTATGAATAGTAACAAGTATGCCTCATTAGACCATTTAGTTAGTGGTAAATCTCCTTTTGCCATAGTTTTACAATTGTTAAGTTAGATTTTTCATGAATATATAATTTCAGTTGAAAACTCTCTTTTTTCCTCTATGTTCTTATACCAAAAAAGTTCTATTAATTCTTCTTCAGCTTTAGTTATTTTAGGCATCTCATATCGCTCATGTTCATCTGACATATATCTATCCCACCAATCAAAGAATTCTTCACCAAATGTATAGCAATCTGTATAGTAAGAATATAAGTCATTCCAATTACCATTGTTATAATCAAAATACTGAGTCTCAATAACCTTTCCATTACTAAGTTCAAAGAAAGACCAATATATAATTGTTGGCTCACCATCAGTTGTCATGACACCTCCATAGTGCTTATATCTTACAATGTTTAAATTCATAATGACATTACAGAAATAAATTTATTATTTAATTTCTTTCATTTTCAATAATTCATCTGCATGAGCTCTAAATTGATCTTCAACTAATTTAATAGTTGATAATGTTTTATCTAAGAATGAATTAACAAAATCTCTAACCTCATCATCATTCATTAAATGAATAGCTTGATAGTCCAATTTAGCTTGAATACTCTTTGTAGTAGCCCATTTTAATCCTTTAGATTTTTTAAAGCCATCAATAGATGAAACTATCTCTACAAACCTATCTCTATCATAATTTTTGTCTGCAGGAGCAACAACTGCTTTAAATGTAATTTTATTTTTAGTCTCTGGAGATAGAACTATTTCAAATAAGAAGGACTCACCATTAGACCAGCCTCCATTAGATTTAGAAGAAAAATATATAAACTCTTCAATTGGTTTAGTGAAAAATCTAATATAGACCTTAGAAATAGATCCAAGTATCCATCCACGTTTCTCAATTTCATCTTTTATAATTGTATTTAATCTTAATAGAACATCTGGTTTATGATCATTAATAAAATCAAATAACTCTTTATGATTGGTGTATATCTTTTGNGANAATAATGATAATTTATCTGTACCCATAAGTTCTCTTTTAATAATTGTTATATAATCTTTTATGTAAAATAATACTTGTTGATTTATCGATTCACCATAAACTGAAATAATTCTTTCAAGTGAATCTACGATAAAGTCGTATGAAATTGGCTGATAAACATCTGTTTCATTTTCAGAAGGATTACCATCTGGAGATAAATATACAAATGTCTTCTTTTCTTTAGGGAAATTACTCTCTATGATTTTTTTATATTTTGATAATTGGTTAGAATGTTCTTTTGACAACACCTTGTTTTCTATACAGACAACTATATCGTCAAGCTTTATCAATAAATCTATATTATTCCATTCTCTATATATTTCTAAATTAGAATAATCCATTCCTTCAACGTCAACTTGATCTATGTCATTAAACTTATCAGATAGGAATACCTCTCTTAAAAATCTTTTCAAAAACACATTCCCAAGTAGATGGGAGCCTTTTGGATTAAGTAACCATGCTAAAAAATTAGAATGTCTAATCTCAGTTTTAGAAATTTTTAGAATCTCAAATATATTTGGATTTTGTAAACCTAATTCTAATTCATCAAATTCTATATCTTTTAATAAATCATCATATAAGGTATTTAATTCTTGTAAATTCATAATATTGCAAATGTAGTATTCTATTGTAGAAATCAAGATTTTTTTGATTTCTATAACAGTCTGAAAATTATATAATATTTTTGAAACATGTCCAAAATAACTAAACAACAACTCCAATCTTATCTGTGGGAGAGCGCAAATATCTTAAGAGGTAAGATAGACAGTGGAGATTTTAAGCACTATATCCTTGGTTTACTTTTTTACAAGAGACTTAGTGATGTCTTTGATGAAGAGTATGAAAAGCTAAAAGAACAGGTAGGTGAGGAGTTAGCAGGTGATAAAAGCCTTTATGCAGATGTTTTCTTTATACCTGTGGGCTGCCATTGGAATGATATTCTTTCAACCTCTACCAATATAGGCGCTAAGATTAATGAAGTCTTTGCAAAAGTTACGACAGCTAACTCTCCAAGACTTGATGGTATTTTAGACAAGATTGATTTTAACGACAAAGACAAGCTCTCGGATGCTGCAATGAGTGATCTGGTTAACCATTTCAACATTCATAAATTAGGGAATGAGTTTATTACAGGTGATATGCTTGGTGATGCTTACGAGTACCTTATCGCACAATTTGCAGATGATGCTGGTAAGAAAGGTGGAGAGTTCTATACACCTCATCAGATCGTTGAGCTATTAGTTGAAATACTACAACCCCAAGAAGGACAAAGTATTTATGATCCTGCCTGTGGTTCTGGTGGTATTTTGGTAACGGCTGCTCAGTACATTAAAAAACAAGGACAAGATGCTCAAAAGGTATTTTTGTATGGACAGGAGTCTGTATATGCTACTTTTATACTGGCTAAGATGAATATGATCCTGCACGGCTTTAATGATGCTAAAGTTGAGCGTGGAGACACTTTTATGGAACCAAAGCATTTGGTTAATGGGGGACTAATGAAGTTTGACAATATTATGGCAAACCCACCGTGGAACTTAGACGATTGGATGCATAGCACCCAGACGGTAAACGGTAAAAAGAAGAAGACAGAAATAGAAGACCCTTTTAATAGATTGGTTTACGGAAGACCTCCTGCAAGTACTGCAGACTGGGCTTGGATACAACATATGTATGCCAGTTTAAACCCAAAAGGGCGTATTGGTGTGGTAATGGATAACGGAGTCTTGTTTAGAGGAAGCTCAGAAGCTAAAGTGAGACAAGCCTTTTTAGAATTAGATGTTGTTGATGCGGTTATTGGATTACCAGGCAACTTATTTGCCAATACAGGAAGTCCTGGATGTATCCTAATTATAGACAAGAACAAACCTGCAAACCGCAAAGGAAAGGTGCTGTTTGTAGATGCCAGTAATGACTATTTAGAGGGGAAGGCACAGAATCATTTAAGAGATGAGGACATTACAAAAACCTTAAGCACGTATACTAACTACTCTACTATAGAACGCTACTGCTCGGTGTGTGATTTGGAAGAGATTAAAGAAAACGATTACAATCTTAATATTTCTCGTTATGTAGATACTACAGAGCCTGAAGTACCTGTAATTATTGAAGAGGTGATGAATGAGCTAAAAGGCTTGGAAGCACAAAGAGAAGAAACCAATAGTAAGTTAAGGGACTACCTAAAAGAATTGGGATACTAATGGAGGTGCTTCAAGACACATACAAAGACACCAAGATTGGAAGGATTCCGAAGGATTGGGAGGTGATGATGCTAAATGAGATTACAAACTATAAATCATCAAATTTAAGTCTCAATAAATTAGAGGAGAACACTGGTAAATATAAATTATATGGTGCAAGTGGAATGCTTAAAGGGATTGACTTCTATCAAACAGATAAAGAAAGTTTTGCTATAGTAAAAGATGGTTCTGGGTTTGGAAATCTATTATGGTGTGATAAAAACTCTTCTATATTAGGTACTTTAGGAAGGATCACCAATAAGGAAACATCAGATTTAAAGTTCTGTTTTTATCTGACTCATACTATCAAATTTAAGCGATATATGTCAGGAAGCACTATTCCTCACTTGTATTATAAGGATTATGGTAATATTAAACTTCCTGTCCCCCCTCTGCCAGAACAACAAAAAATAGCCGAAATACTTTCAACAGTTGACGAGCAAATAAGCACCACTCAAGTCATTATAGACAAAAGTAAAGAACTCAAGAAAGGCTTAATGCAAGAACTCTTTTCTGAAGGCATAGGACATACTGAATTTAAAGACACTAAGATTGGAAGGATTCCGAAGGATTGGGAGGTAAGCACATTATATGAAATAAGAAAACAATCAGATAGACATTCTTTTACAGGGGGACCATTTGGTTCTGATTTGAAGTCGAGTGACTATACAGATTCGGGAGTTAGAATAATTCAACTTGGAAACATAGGTGTAGGGTCATTTATTGATAAAAGTAAAATTTATACATCAGAGGAAAAGGCAAATCAGCTTATTTCCTGCAACGTCTATCCTAATGATATTATCTTAGCAAAGATGGCTCCAGTTGCTCGTTCTTGTAAAGTACCTTCTTCTTCCTCAAGATATGTTATGTGTTCTGACGGAATTAGATTAGCAGTTGACACAGAAAAAGTAGATGACAATTTTATTTTTCATTCACTTCAAGATAGAAGGTTTAGAGCAAGTGCTGAAAGATGTATGGTCGGTACAACAAGAGGAAGAATAGGTCTAAATGATTTGAGAAATTTACTTATTCCATTCCCCCCTTTATCAGAACAACAAAAAATCGCAGCTATACTTTCAGAAGCAGATGCTAAGATTGAAAAAGAACAAACCCAAAAAGCACAGTTAGAAGAGCTTAAAAAAGGTTTGATGCAACAACTACTAACAGGTAAAAAACGAGTAAAAGTATAATGTCATCAGAATTACATAGCGTAGAGATTCCTCTAATAAACACCCTCAAGAAATTGGGATGGACATATCTGTCTGCAGCAAAGAATAGCTCCCTGCGTGACGGCTCTGTTGATGAGGTGTTATTAAAACCGCTTGTAATAGATGCCCTTTTAAAACTCAATGCTCACAAAGGACTAAAACCAGAACATTGCGAAACATTATACAATAGAATCAATCGTATAGATGACAATGAGGAGTTTCACGCTTGGCTTAAAGGTGAGAAATCTTTCAAACCTAACCAGGAGAGTAAAGCTATTTCTATAGACCTCATCAACCGTGATAACCCAGAGGAGAATCACTTTTCTGTTACCAATCAATACGTTTGTACGGTTACCAAACCAGAAAAATCAGAAAAGTCAGATAAACATATTCGTCCTGATGTGGTATTGTTTGTAAATGGTATTCCAATCTCAGTCTTAGAATGTAAGTTTTTAGGAACAAAAGGCTCTACCTATGCAGAAGGCATCGAACAATTAGATCGTTACCAACGTACTACACCCAACTTATTTATTCCCAATGTATTTAATATTACTACAGACGGACATAAACTAAAGTACGGAGCAACTAAGTCACCTTCTAAGTACTATATGGAGTGGAAACACGACTGTGGTACTCCAAACGATATTAAAGACAGTAGTGAGTTTAAAGCCTACGCAGAAGAAAACAAACGAAAGTTTAACCCTTATATAGATGTTCAGGTTTTTGGACTGCTAAATAAGGTCAATTTTATAGACCTCATCACTAACTTTATTGTCTTTGAAACCAGAGACAACCTCACCGTTAAAAAGATTGCACGTTACCAACAGTTTCGTGCCGTAAATAAAATAGTAGAGCGTGTTGTAAAAGGTGAGATGAAAACAGGTCTTATATGGCACACCCAAGGAAGTGGTAAGTCATTAACAATGCTCTTTACTGCTTGGAAACTACGAACACTTGCAGAACTAAATAACCCGACCATTCTTATTGTAGTGGATCGTGTAGATTTAGATGCACAAATAACAGAGACTTTTGGTGCGGTAAAACTACCCAATACCACAAGAGCCTCTTCTATTGATGGACTTAGAAAGAAACTAAAAGAAGATAGACGTGAGGTCATCATTAGTACCATCTTTAAGTTTGATGAAATGGCAGATGTGCTGGTACAAAGAGAGAATGTAATTATTCTTATTGATGAAGCGCATAGAACCCAAGAAGGAACTAATGCTGCTGAGATGAGACGTGCATTGCCAAATGCCTTCTTCTTTGGATTTACAGGAACACCAATTGATAAGTCAGACAAGAATACCCACAGAAACTTTGGACTTAAACCAGACGGAAAGGTGGAGCGTTATATGGATCTGTATAATATTAAAGCAGCTATAGATGATGGTGCTACCGTACCTGTTCATTACCAAGTAAAAGCTGGAATTTGGCAAATAGATTCAGATCAAATGGACGAATTGATAGATGCAGAATACGATCACCTAAGTCCTGAGGAGATGGATGTTTTAAAAGAACAAGGGTCAAGCAAAGGGAAGACCTTTATGATGAACCCTGCTCGTTTAAGAGCGTTGACAGAAGACATTGCTAAGCATTATAAAGCGCACATAGAGCCTAATGGATTTAAAGCGCAAATTGTTGCCTTTAGCAGAGAAGCTTGTGTGATAATTAAAAACCATATTGACGAACTACTTGGAGAGCAATATAGTGCTGTGGTCTTTAGTGGTGGACAGAATGATACTCCAGATTTAAGAAAGCACCATAAGTCAAAACAAGAAATTAGAGACTGTGTTAACCTCTTTAAAAATAAGGATAGTGATCTTAAGTTTATGATTGTTCAAAGTATGCTCTTAACAGGTTTTGATGCACCTAACGAGCAGGTAATGTACTTAGATAGGCCTCTAAAGGATCATACGCTTTTACAAGCTATTGCCAGAACAAACAGGCCGTATCCAAATAAAATGTGCGGTATCATTATCGACTACTGTGGGATTCTTAAAAACTTAAGCACCGCATTAAACTTTGATGAGAGTGATATCACAGATTGCCTGATTGATTTTAACCAACTGAAAGAACAACTACCAAAATTCTTAGAAGATTTTAATGAAACCTTTCAAGATGCGGAGAACCAATCTCCTTTTGCTATTGCAAACTACCTTCATAAGAATGATAAGCTTAGTGAATTTAAAGAATCTTATAAGGGATTGCAAATTTCTTATGAAACACTTGCTCCAGATCCTTTTATATTAGATTATACAAAGCAATATGCAGAGGCTACCAAACTTAAACTAATAGTTGATTCTATTCTAAGCCAAGAGAAGCCAGATGTGAGCCAATATTTAGCCAAAACAAGGGAAATGATACAAGAACACATAACCCTTGGAGAGGTGCGAGAGAACGCTCCTGTGTTTGTTGTAGATGACAATTATCTAAAACGATTAGACGGCACGGCATTATCTGAAAAAGAAAAAGAACTAACCCTTGAAAATAGACTTAGAACAGTCCTTAGAATAAAAGCAAGTGACCTACCTGTATACAAGACACTTCAAGAAAGGTTAGAGAAAATTATTGAGAGAAGAGGTGAAGAAGTAGATGATACCTATGCACTTTTATGCAGCATTATGAATGACTTAAATGAAGCACAAGATTTAGAGAAATCATCTGACCTATCAATGGGGGAAAGAGCCATCAGTCAGCTTTTAAGAGAAAAGTTAGACAATGAAGAACTGGTTTCTGTTATTACAAGTGAACTGAATGAAATTGTTGTTTCTCATACTAATGATTTTAATAATTGGCAACAAAAAGATACAGTTGTTAGAGAAATTAGAAGAGATATTATCCTCAAATTGGCAATGCTTTCTAAAGTACATTCTGCTATACAGAATGATAAAATCGACTATTCTAAATTCTCAGAGCAGTTAATGAAGTATATTATACAGCATTACTAATGGAAGAAGAGGTATTAGATATAAAGGGTGTAGATGTTGCTTTTTTTAGAAGTAACAGAGCAAAAAGATTAAACATTACTATCAAACCATTTACTGGTGTTCGTGTTTCTGTCCCTCACTCTGTTAGTTTTAAAAAAGCAAAACAAGCAACCGAGGAGCGAATTGATTGGATTAAGTCTCACTTGTCTAAGATGCAAAAAGCAGAAGATCTATTTACAGTTTTTAATCTTGATACCAAGTTCCAAACCAGAACACATCATTTAGATATAAAAATTTCAGAAACAGCCACACTAAGGTCTGTTGTTGGGAATAACAAGATTACCGTTACAATACCTGTATCAAATAAAGTAGAAGATGCTGAGGTTCAAAATGAAATTAGAAAAGCGATAGAACGTGCCTGGCGAAAAGAAGCCAAGGATTACCTCCCAAAAAGAGTTGAAGAGTTGGCAGCTAAACATAAATTTAATTTTAAAAATGTAGCGATTAAGAATGCCAAAACAAGATGGGGTAGTTGTTCCTTTGATAATAATATCAATTTAAGTTTACATCTAATGCGATTACCTGATCATCTTGTAGATTATGTTATTCTTCACGAATTAGTGCATACAAAGGTTAAAAATCATAGCAGAGATTTCTGGCAGCTCTTAGATATAGTTTCTGGTAATGCAAAGAAATTAGATCGAGAGGTTAAAGAATACAGAATACAGATTTATTAAATGAATAATAATCAAGGTTTAATTAAAAACATAATTAAATATTTAAAAGATGTTTATGATGGAGAAAAGATTGAAGGTTTAAGTCAAAGTTTTTTTATCTCCAATAAAGAACTTGATAAAATCCTAAGTGAGTGCTTTGTTTTCTTTAAAAATGAAAATGAATTATTAAATGATGTTCGCTATAATTATAACCTCATAAAGGATATGTCTTTTCCTTATCAAGAAGGAGATTATATTTATGTCAGAGATTTATCAATAGAGAATATTGTTTACTATTCAAAAGAGCAACATAACAGCTATTCACATCGCATACATTCTCATTTAATTGATGCCTTTGAAGAGAAGTTGGGATTCAAAAAAGAAAGAAACACAAAACATATTACCATTAGAAACAAGCGTATTCTTCCTCTTTTAACACAACTAAATTTAAAAGTTGAGTTTCTAAGAGAGGATTGTAGCCCGGAAGATTTTATTGCTGTTTTAAAAGTAGCATCTAAGAAAGAAATACATTTAAATATTGACAATCGAAACTTTCACTATCTACTAACTAAAATCAAGGAATACTTCTTTAACTTCACGATAACCGCTGTAGGTAAAACAAATAAAATTCGCTCTAAAAGAGGAACTCTACTTAAAGCAAACAACTTAATTAATGCTAAGGGTGATTACCCTTCATTAAAGGACAGTATTGATGAAGTATTTAAAAACTTCAAGTAAATACATTGGTTTTAATCAAACCACATCAAACACATCAAACTTTTATATTTAAAACTCAATAATATTTGTAGCTCAAAATTTAATTAAGAGCAATCAAATATGAGCAAAGAAATTTTAAAGAAAGCAATAGCTGATGAAATTGAAGGTAAAGGCAATGAGTTGTCAAAACTTTTAGAAAAGTATAGAGTAGATTTAACTGAAGAGATTCAGCCGCCAGAAATAGCATTAGAAGCTAAAGATAAATTATCAAATTCCTATTCTACTATAGGAACTCTTGGTAACTTCAGCTTAGTAAAAGGAAAAGCTAAAAGTAAAAAGTCATTTTTTATTAATATGGCTATCTCTGCAGCTACTGGAGAAGGACTAATGCAAAACAAGCTCAGAAGCCCTCTTAAAGAAGATAAATCAACAGTACTTTATTTTGACACTGAACAGTCAAAGTATCATGTGCTAAAAGCAGCAAAACGGATTTGTAGACAAATTAAAAATTCTTTACCAAAAAATCTCCACACTTATGGTTTACGAAAAGCAAACCCTCAACAAAGGTTTAAATTAGTTGAACACCTTATTGAGAATACCCCAAACTTAGGTTTTGTTGTAATTGATGGCATAAGAGATCTCATTACTTCAATAAATGATGAGTCAGAGTCCTCAAATATAGCCTCACACTTACTTAAGTGGACAGAGCAGTTCGGTATTCATATAATTGTAGTGCTTCATGAAAATCCTGGAAGTGAGAAGGCCAGAGGGCATTTAGGCACTGAGCTTACTAATAAAGCTGAAACAGTTATAGCTGTAGAAATTGATAGCACTAACACAGAGGTGTCAATTGCAAAACCAAGTAGCTGTAGAAATAAACCATTTGAGCCATTTGCATTTGAAATTAATGAATATGGTCTTCCTGTTATTTTACATGACTATGAAATTCCATCTAAATCCTCAAAAAAGAAAAGTATTGATCTTTTAAGCTTTAGTAAAGAAGAAAATAGTAAGATCTTAACACTGGCTTTCTCATACCAAAGCAAGTTAATGTATACAGAATTAACACAACGTGTAAAGAATGCGGTAGAGGTGCTTAAATCATGTAATAATGGTACTGGGAATAATAAGATTAAGGAATACATTTCATATTTAAAAAAACAAGAAATGTTAATTCAAGAAGGACATGGAAAGCCATATACTATAAATAAGCTATCAGTTTAGTTATTCATAGGTTTAGGCCCTATATATAGGGCCTTAAACCGATAAACCTTTGAACGTTTAAACCTTATGACACAATATAAATATAAATTAGACCCAACAAGCAAGAAGTTTAAATGCCCAAAGTGTGGAAAAAAAAATCGCTTTGTTAGATATATTAATAATGAAACTAACAATTACGCTGATACAGTATTTGGGCGCTGTGATAGAGAGCAAAAGTGTGCATATCACCATTTTCCTACATATACTAAAAGCTATGAACCAAAATATCATACAAATGAAGAAGTGAATTTAAAAGTAAGTACTATTCAGTATGAAATTCTAAATCAAACTATTAAATGTTTTGATATTAATCCGCTCGTTCAATACTTGTTTAAAAAGTATGAAAAGAATAAAGTTGAACAGATTATAAAAAAGTACAATATAGGAACATCTAATATGTATAATGGTGCAGCTATTTTTTGGCAAATGGATGATACAGAAAAAATAAGGACAGGAAAAATAATGTCTTATAACACTGAGACAGGAAAGAGAATTAAGAATAATG
>JGI20156J14371_10000750_pt1 | contig 28069 bp, 25 predicted proteins | sample COG_06_FD_14371 | JGI IMG/M metagenome (IMG submission 14371)
AGCGCATTAAACATACTCAATCCAAAACCACCCATCAGAAAAACCCATTTAAGCCTTTTACGAATGTTGGGCCATTCCTTGATCATCTCTTTACCATGAAGAGAAAAGACAAATATTACGACCAAACCCCAGCGCAAGAAAATTAACATCATTGGCGAAACTTCGCCAACCGCAAGGCGACTAGCAACGGTATTAGTACCCCAACCAAAAGTGGCGAGACAAAGGACTATCGGAGCATTGGCATAAATGCGCGAGAAAAGTTGTAACGCCATATGTGGATCTGTAAAACATTCGAAAATTTGAGCAAGATATTTCATACGATATAATAAATTAATCTTTGCCGTTTTGTTTGGAACTTGAAAGATTTTATCAATTGAAAATTTCAACACATACTTTGAACCAACCCAGACATCCCGGACATCTGGACACCCCTATAGGGGTGTGTCCGTGTCTGTCCGGTCCAGGAATGTCGACGGACATAGTGGACATGTCCGTCATTACTTCCGGCTTGATTGATCAGCTTGGTGCGCGTCATAACTTGCGCCCAACTCGGCTCTTAAAAAGTCCCCGAAATTCAAAGGATCGAATTTTGGCGCACCGGTCCCTGGCAATGGCGCGACAATGGTCGAAATATTGGGATCAAAGAAGAATGGCACCGAATAACGCTCCCGTCCGGAGGTGTTGATAACTCTGTGAGGGGTCGACAATAGCTTCCCATTCGACATGCGGTGCAACATATCACCAACATTTAAGATAAAGGCGTCCTCACGCGGTGGCACATCCACCCATTTACCCGCCGGAGTTTGCACCTGTAAGCCGCCAACATCGTCTTGCGCTAGAAGTGTCAAACACCCAAAGTCTTTGTGAGGGGCTGATCCGTACAAATCCTCAGCTGCCTGAGGAGGTTGCGGTGGATAGTGTAGCAGACGCAGCCAAATCGTTGGCGTGTCAAATGCTTCGAGGATCCCTTGTTCCCTAACGTCAATTGCGTCCAGCGCCAATCTCATCAGCTTATGTGCCAGCTCTGTCATCGCTTCTGCATAGGCTTCACACACATCTTGAAACCCTTTCAGAGCAGGCCATTGGTTTGGACCCGACAAGTAGACGTCTGAACGAGCAAATTCATCTTCTCGCATCATCATAAAAGACGTAGACTGGTTAGGTTTCGTCACGTCTGCGAGATCAGAGTTCACATCAGTAGATGTATTGATAGCGATGTAGCCCCGATGGTTCTTATCTAGTGCGATCGCCTGCTTCTGCGCTTCCGAAAGGGTATGAAACTGCTTCGAAGCCGCGAATATGCTCTTACGAAGCTTTGGGTCCACGCCATGGTTGATGATGTAACCAAAGCCCGTATTTCCGTATGCATTTGCAAAGTCGATGGTCAGCTGGGTTTTGTCGCCACCATTCGTCAACGGCGCAAGGTCCAGCACCGGTATTTCTGTAAACTCAGCCATAGCAATCTATCCTACCCACCTAAGCCCAATACTGTCGTCTTGAAACTACAAAGACAATCCTCTCAGCGCCCATATTAGCTTCGTACAAGCGTAATAGTCATTGTTTTGCCACATGATGATGCTGACGTTAAACACGCTGTAAGAGCCTCTGTGTGGGCCTCCGATGGGACCCTCCAGGAAGCTAGGACAGGTATCGGTATGGGTTGGTTTGGGCTACGGCCTACAAGACAAAAAATAAGTTTGCGGGCGGGTTAGTTCTTTGGCAGTTTGGAAAGTGAGGAGACCCATTGGAATGGTGAAAAGTAGAATTGAAGAAACTGAAGAAGAGTTTGATGCTCGGATGGCAGCGATAAGTTCTGAAGCTAAGAACGCTAATAAACCGCAAGCTAAGCCAATAGAAAGCTCAAAAGAAGTTTTTGGGGCGCTGTTTTCAGCATCGCCCAAAGAGGACTAACAGCTCCATGAAACACCTCATCAAGCCAACACGGGCGATCCACTTTATGGTTCTGGCGTTCCTTATGATGATTGGGTCTCAGACTAGTGCTGCTACCAACGCTGAAACTATCCAGTACATATTCGATAAGCATGAGGCTGAATGTATTGCCTAACAATACGAAGTCCTGAATGCCAAAGAAGGTGAAACACCTGAGGTCACTGTCGATTTGAAACTGGATGATGATAACATCTACGAGATAACCATAGGCAGTGATGGTAAGACTGCCACTGTTATTCATGCTGAGTTTAGCTGCACTGGCATTGGATATTACTGGTGTGGGAACAGTAGTTGCGCATCTTACGTGATTGTCGATGGTGTGAGCTTCACTGCACGTGGAAAGCCTGTGTCAGTTGAGGTGAGCATCCGATTAACCCTCTATTTTGTTGCTAATTTTTACAAGTTTTCATGAAAAAATAGTAAGTTAACAATGCAAAAAAGAAAAGCGATGCAGCAAATGCGAGCGCAAACTTAGACGTACCCACATAGTCATAAAGCCAGCCAGCTATTGTTGGCGATACTGCAGCAAAGAAGAAATATATAGTTTGAAGAATACCCATTCCAAAGGCTCTACGATTTGCGGACATTGCCTGACCAGCAAGTGCTATAATTATTCCACCACCAGACATGCCAAATGCTCCAAATAGGAAACTAAATGTTAACCAAAAGCTGCCCAAAGGTAGAAGTAACAGCGATACAATTCCAATAAAACTGCTCACAAATACGATGACTTCGTGCAATGAAAATTTGTCCGCCAAAAAGCCACCTAATGGGATTGATAACATGATTAGAAAGCTGCAAAAACTGAGTGCCGCAGCAGCGGTCAGGGTCGACACGCCAATCTCTATAAGCGCCAAAAAAGCAAAACTGAGAAATACTAAATAGCCAGCGTTATAAAAAGCCCAGGATAATGCAGCCAAAATAGTCTTACGCCACTCCTCTTTTGAAAGTTTACTTTCCTGCTTAATTGGCTTGGAGTGAGGTTGGATGAGTTCTGGCGGTTTGTAGAGGGCGTAAAAAATAACGGCACTTCCTAGACAAAAAATACTCGCAGTGGATACTGCACCTCTCCAGCCAACCTCTAAGGAAACTAATGGATGGATAGCCTGACTTAAAGCAATGCCACCAGGCCAGCTTATTATTAAAATGCCCATAGCTGTTGCTAATTCACGCCCTTCAAACCAGTCTATCGTAACTTTACTGAAATACATCGTGGTCAATACGAAACCGACGCCACAAACAATTCTGCCAAGCGCCATTATGCTAAAATTATTGGAAGCTACCACTATCAAACCACCTCCACATAGGCACATTAGACCAAATGAAATGATTGACTTGTCTCTGAAGTAGCTTCCCAAATAACCACCAGGAAATGCCAAAAATAACCCAGGAAGCATAAATAGCCCAATCAACGAACCAAGCTGAAAGTTTGAAAGTCCTACGCCGCTGACTAAATCATGACCGACTGATCCTAAGCTTTGAAATTGGAAGCCCATAGATAATCTTGTCAGGAAAAGTAAGACAAGCATCGACCAAGGTTTATTAAGAACTTCACTCATATGAGACGGAACTTAATAGTGCCAATTAAAGCTGTCATTAACTCTTGGAGGATAGTGCGCATACTCAACTCCAATTTTTTGTTGATATGATTATTGTGAGGCAACTTGTAGTGAAAATCTATATCAAATGAGGGAGTGTTTTGGTCCCATAAACACCACAGCCCATGAGGTACGTCAGAGAGCCAGATGCCATAACTGCGGTGTGAAGAGGTGGGTATCAATTTCAAGCCAAACCGTGCTTATGCTCTCGCTGAGTAGCGTCAATTATTGAGCGCATAGATTCAGGCTACGCCAGTAATCCGATGCGAGTTCTCATTTGTCTGACAGCCCCGGATTTGGGCCTCTCGCAAGCTGTAGAAAATTTCACCGTTCAGCAATTCGTCTCGGAACCTGGCGTTGAAGCTTTCGCAGTATCCGTTTTTCCAAGGTGAACCTGGTTCGATGTAGGCCGTGGGGCACGCCACCTTCGCTGAACGTGCTTCTGTGACGTTATCGATCAAAAGCCAATAAATGTGGTCAAACCACAAATCTTGGCATAAATCCATTTTCGTGGTGGTCAATTTGCATCCAGCCAGGATTGGGAAAATGAGCGGGTATTAAAAAACTATTTCCATTAGCAACTTCATTCAAAATTTTAAGACGGCTTTCACGCGCTTGAACTGGATCGCTGCAAAATGCACTAGATATCTCTGGAAATGCTAACTGTAATGGTGAATGTACAATATCTCCCGCGAATACAGCACCTGGTCCATGCTTCGCCTTCAAACACATATGGCCTGGTGAGTGTCCCGGCGTCATCTCCAGGTGGAGGCCGGGTCCCAAATCCCAATCGCTTTCGACTAATTCCATCTTATCCGCTTCCATAATTGGTAGAACACTATCTCCAAAGGCGCCATGTTTATCATCGCCTAATTCGGCAGCTTCACTCCAATATGCATATTCATCTTTAGAACAAATATATCGAGCATTCTGGAATGTAGGCACCCATCTTCCATTAAGAAGTTTTGTATTCCACCCAACATGATCGGCATGTAAGTGCGTGCACATTACGATGTCGATATCATCAGGTTTCAGTCCCTCCGCCGCAAGCGCACTCAGCCAATTTGCACCATCGCGGTGATGCCAATCCTGCCAACTAGGGCGATCTTTATGCGCACCTACGCATGTATCGATGAGAATAGCCTTACCATTCAGCCTCAACAACCAAGACCTAATTTTTAGATGCAGTAACCCTGACGACAACATTTCAGGACCTATCCAGGTCATATTTTTTATTTCGTCAGGATTAGCCTCTGGAAAAATAGTACTCAACGGCACATCGAACCTTTCGATGTCAGTCAAAGCTGTAATTTGCAATTCACCGAGTTCAAGTTTACTCATNTTGGTCCACCACAAGCTGCTTAATATATGTTGTTTTGTTTATTTTTTTCTCCAATCACAGCGCANGCTCCTGAAGTGAAAAACAAAATAAATATCGAAANAATGAGTTTCAAAAATACTCTTTCATCTGTGGTAAAATGAGCCATGAAACCAAGGAAAACAATTACCACCCAAAAGAAAACAGATATTTTGAACTGCATATTATAAATCTCTCACATCATGGTTTACCGATACTTGTTCACAAAGATTGACTAACTATTAAATTTAATTTCAAGAAACCCTCTTTGCAGACCGCCAAAAAATCCCAAACATGATTAGTACTGCGCCAAAGATGAGCCATGCGATTTCATCAGCTAACGACAGGGGCAATAAGACGACAACTCCAGAAATCATTAAAAGAAATCTTTCAAACGACTTTAGCTCCACTTTCCAGAATCCAACTATACCGCTCGTGATTACAGCAACGCCTATCAGTGACTTAACAAACATAACTATGATCGAAGTAAATGAGCCGTTAAATAGTAATTCAGGAGTTGCAATAAAAATAAACGGAATCAAATACGCGGGCCATCCTATACGCACAGCTTCTAAAGCAGTTCGCATAGCATCAGCTTTCGCCAAGTTCGCTGCAACAAAGGCAGCAATAGCAACTGGAGGCGTCAACATCGAGAGCATACCAAAGTATAATACAAACAGATGTGCAGCCATCGGGTTGAGACCTAATTCTATTAAGGGTGGAGCAGCTAACGAAGCAAGTAGTAAATACACACCCACAGTTGGCAGCCCCATACCCATAACAATACAAACAACAGCAGTAACAATTAATAGAAGTAAAAGACTTGATTTCCCTAGCTGTACTAAGAAAAAGCCTAGTCCAAACGATAATCCTGATCTCGCCACTAAACCAATTATCATTCCTGCGATTGCACAAATCAGTATTATCTCAACAGCCGCTTTTCCTCCTGAAATAAAAGATTTTAGAAATAAGCTGAGGTTTAGTTTAGAACCATCATATCTTAAAAATAACGAAATAACGATGAATGACAAAACTGCAACAAGTGCTGCTGTTTCCGGGCGTAAGTTAAAATTAAAAAGCGCAATAAGAATTAGAGCAAATGGGATTAATACAAACCAACCTCGTTTCATCACAGCAGATAAATTCGGTATCATGTGCTCGGGCACTCTATCAATTTTCCTTCGTCCAGCTTCAAGGTCAGCGAACATAAACAGGCTTATGTAATACAGTATCGATGGTATTAGTGCTGCCTTCATTACATCAATGTAGTTAGCCTGTAGATTTTCAGCTAATAAAAAAGCGGCCGCACCCATGATTGGCGGCATGAGTTGTCCACCCGTTGATGCTGCTGCCTCTATAGCTCCCGCTGTTTCCTTATGGTACCCGCCATCTTTCATCATCGGAATCGTAATTGCACCGGTTGAGGCCACATTTGAGACGGCGCTTCCTGACACCGAGCCAAAAAATGCCGAACCTAGAATGGCAATCTTGCCAGCACCCCCTCTTTTTCTCCCAGCTAATGCTAACGAAAAGTCAGAAAAGAACCTAGCACCTCCAGTCGCTAACAGTAGTTGTGCCAGAATTAAGAAGGGAACAACTACGGCAACAGCGATCGTCAATGCAGCTCCGGCAAGCGATGCGCTATCCAAAATCAAAAATTTAAGTAAGCGATCTGGTGAAATTGATCGACTTTGCAACGGACCAGAAAAATTGCTGGAAAAAAGGGCGTACAAACATACAAGACCCAAGATAACAATCAAACTCCAGCCCATTGTGCGACGTACAGCTTCTAAAATAAGGACAATGCCCAAGAGTGACACCACTAAAGCTTCGGTCGGGTGATAGAATACGTTTTCTGATAAAACTGGAAACCGAACGGCAAGCCAACTGCCGAAAAGAATAGATAAAATTGCAAGTATGATTGATAAGGATTGAAACGAACCCGAGCGTGTTAGAAAAGCAACAGCAAGGGCTAACGATAAAGCGACTAATAATATTTGCTCAGGATACACTCTCCAATCAAACCACAGCGGTGCTCCAGAGGACCAGAACACCGCCGTGAACGTAATCAAGAAGGCAAAAAAACTTACTATGGAGCCAATAATCTTGCTCATATCCTTACCCTTCACACGTTACGGTTTTAGCGAGACCAGGTTCCCATTTCCTTATAAAACTTGATCGCTCCAGGATGATAGTCTAACCCTACATCCTTGCTCATAATTTCTTTCGAGAAACCCATCCATACAGGACCTGAATCAAGTGCCATTTTCTCGTTTGTCCAGAGCGATTTTACTGCTTTGTAAACCATTTCATCTGACACATCTTTGTGAGCCCAAAGCGTGTAATCAAACACGTTCACGTTTGTTGGAACATCTATTCCGGGCACTGATCCCGCAGGCATTTCCTGAAGGTATGTTTGTGGTAAATACTCTCGCATTCTCTCTACAGAAGCCGGACTATCATCAAAGGATAAATAGCGGATACCAAAAGTGGCATCAAACTCTCGACTGTTGCCCGCACCGACCACTACGATTGCTACGTCAGCGGTGCCTTCAGCAAAGCTAGACCACATTCTTGGGAAGTTTGGCACAGCAACACCATCAGCTGAACTCAATTCTATATCTGCATTTGCAAAGTAACCTTTTGTTACATATTGGCCGAGGGCCCTGTCTGCAAATACGGGAACGCGCTTACCAACAAGATCACTGACTGACTCAATGCCACTGTCTTTCCGTACGATATAGGCGTTCCGAAACGGCATTAGCGTTGCAACCATGCGCAAGTTTTCATTCGGACGACCCTCTGACATCTCAACTCCCTTAACTGCATGGGTCAATTGTACGATGTTAGATATGCCAAATTCTAATTCGCCAGCATTAACTAGGGGAATGTAGTCAGCGGTGTTGGCTAACTCCTGCGGACGAATCTGCAGTTCGCCAACATCTGAAATCGCTGCAGCCAGAGTGCGACCAACTTGGCTTGTTCCTCCTCTCGCCGTTGATCCCAGAGCTGCAATGTCCGCTGCAACCATCGTTGCAGCTACTGAAAACGCGAAAGCAAAACCACTAACTACTTTGATTTTCGTGTTTATGTNTCTGTTTANGTTCATATTTTTCTCCCTATTTTAGTGTTTTGAAAACAATACACCATGTCCANCAAATTGATCGTTGATGTCCATCGCTCTTAGTGCATGCCAATAAGTNGCGGAATTAATTGCCACAAAAGGTTTGCCATATTCAGCCTCTAATTCTAAGCATAATTCACACATACTTAAATTTGTTCCCACTTGNACAAATGCGTCAATATCGTCTCCATCCATTTCAGCTACATGCGCTCTTAGAGTCTCTTTTTGCACCTGCGCGATNGCAACTGGACTTGGACATTTTAACCCTCTGAACCGACGTACTTCAAACCCACAGTCTTGAAAAAACAGNGNCACATTTTTGTCTGAAATTGGAAAATAAGGAGAGATAACTGCGATTTTCTTTGCTCCATGCAGGTTCAGGGCGGCCTCACAGGCGAACGAACCGGCGGATACGTTCAAACCACAATGCTCGGATAACTGCTTCATCCGTTCTTCAGAGGCTTTTCTTCCATCCCAAAACATCAGCGCAGACATGCCCATTATCAAATAATCTGGTTCTGATGTGGTGCAACGATCTACAGCATCGTAAAGTGTAGCACCGATTGCTTCTACCAAATCAATAAATTCTTTATCGTTGGAGACGCGCATATTAGGAACATAAATTCGTCCAAAGTGATTTGTCACTCCAGTCACTCGTAGATCGTCCATGTCCGGCTGAACTATAGTATTCGTAGACGGAGCTACGACCGCAAATTTACATCGCCAACCACGCGCATCTTTTGTCAAAAGGATCTCCACGCTTGTTCATTAATTTAAATCAACGCACACGATCTTATGATTCGTCAAGAATTTGTCCGGACAAATTCTTGACGGCGTCTTATATTATAATTTATTGATTAAGAGACGGATAATAGACGGGCGATCAGACAAATGGCAAAAACCTTAAAAGAACAATTACAATCTGGCGACTTCATCACCGCGCCTGGCGTGTTTGATCTGATTTCAACATTGATCGCGACTAGGATGAACTTTCCAGCCCTGTATGTGACTGGATATGGAATTTCAGCATCTTATATGGGACTACCCGACGCGGGACTAATGACGTTCACTGATATGGAAACCCAGATTCGCAAAATTGTTGCAGCCACAGATAAGCCCGTGATAGCCGATGCTGATACGGGATATGGTGGACTTTTAAATGTGCAACATACCGTCAAAGCATATGAAAATCTCGGTGTATCAGCAATTCAAATAGAGGATCAAGAATATCCAAAGAAATGCGGACATACTCCCGGAAGACGGGTAATCCCCACTTCAGACATGGTGTCAAAGATTAAAGTTGCTGTAGACACTAGGACGAAAGATGATTTTTTAATCATCGCTCGGACTGACAGTAGAACAGGTCTAGGCATTGAAGAGGCTCTGAGCAGAGCGGTTGCATTCGAAGAAGCGGGTGCTGATATCATATTCGTCGAAGCTCCCGAAACTGAAAGCGAAATGAAGATGGTCAACGCGGCCATCAAAAAACCAACATTAGCGAATATGGTATCCGGGGGTAAAACACCGATATTATCGTCTGCTGCACTTCAAGATATGGGATATTCGGTAGCTATACACCCAGCTTTAGGTTTTTTAGCGGTGGGTGAAGCTCTTAAAACTGCTTACACGACACTTGATACAACTGGTAACGTTTCAGGCTTAGTTTTAGAAGACTTCGGCGAATTCAGCAAAATTATGGGATTTGAAGACGTTTGGGACTTTGAAAAGAAATGGGCAGATGGATAAATCATCTTTCAGCGGTCAGGTTTATCTCAGTGACATAACTATATTTGTCTTGACTGTAATGCTGATTAAAGGAAGCTAATCCGATCTTTCCACCAAAATAATAGCTTCGCAGAATTCCCAATGTTGGCTCGCCAACATTAACCTGTAGCATCTTCGCAGCTGAAATGCTTGCTTCAAGGGCGAACGTTTCTTGCTGAACTTTATTAATCGCAACTCCGAATTTTTTTTCTAACCCGGCATAAATAGGACCACCACTTCTGATTGTTTCAAGGGCATTATCTATTTTAGAAGACTCAATATAACTTTCAACAAGTGCAATAATTTTGTGATCTACTGTTTTACGAATGCTTGATATTCTCGTTAACGAAACATCATTCTTGAAATCTAATTTCGGATGCATATTTTTGGTATCGAAACCCTCATCTATACTCTGGATTTCTAACCATGTCTTTTGTGCATAATTCGTTAAATCTTCAAGTGAAGTATATGCATGCGCATAGCCACCTTCCGATACAAGACTTACAACTGTGGTACCTGCACCTCGCTCGGTTTTAACTAACTTTTCTGAGGCTAATTTTTTAATAGCTTCACGTATAGTAAATCGGGATGCATCAAAGCGCTTGCACAGCTGTGTTTCTGGTGGAAGCTTAGCTCCAAGAGGATATGTCTTAGAGCCGATTTCAGCGCGCAAGGTATCTGCAATTTGAATGTATTTCGGTAAACTTGCCATCGTATGATTTATTACTCTACAGCCGCCAAATCCTGCAAAGATTTAATCATAGATGATCCAAGCACATATTGCTTATGTTTATTTTCATCGCTTACAATTTTTTTTAATTCATCATGGTAGGCTTTTCTTTTTTTTGAATTTTTTTCATTTAGAACAGTTCTATTTTTTAGCGCCTGCGCTTGAACTGTCTCAATCGCTACTTTTCGACGCTGTCTCTCGTATCTATTCATCAACGAAATAGGTGCGCCGTGCCATACCTCAGTCAATTTACTGGATAGGTTAACTGCATCGTGTATACCGCCGTTCATTCCCATGCCTCCAAGAGGATTGTTCAGATGAGCAGCATCTCCCGCTAGAAAAACGCGACCGTGGACATATTTATCCGCAACGCGCTCGTGTACACGATACGCTGTTTTATGCGTAATTTCATATGGCGCGCTAGGCAATAAGCTCTGCATCCGGTCTTCAATCCTAATTGGATCGAGTATCTCTTCGTCAGTAAGATTGGGATCAGTTGGAAATAAGACACGCCATAAGGTAGGCGTCCGTAAAAGAACTAGCCATTCGTCTGGATCGGAAATATAGCTAATATCTGCTAAACCATCGATTGCTAAATCATATCTGAATGGTGTCGACAGAGATAAAAATATTTCAGGTATAGTTAGGCCCGGGAAACCAACTTTCGTTATTGCGCGTATAGTTGATCGAGCGCCATCAGCGCCTATTAGGTATTTTGACTTATATACTTCCTTTTCACCGGTTTTTCTCTCTGCAAAAACGGTCACAGAGTCTTCATCCTGCTCGAACTCTCTGACCGAAATGTCTGTTACAAGTTCGGCGAGATCACTATCTTCAAGTCGTTTTCTGGCTGCTTCAGTCAATTTCCATTGCTCCGCCTGGAGCCGATATGGATGATTGGTGTAGTCTTTCAATAAGCCTAAATTGAATGTTGCGATCTCTCCTTTCTTACGATCACGGAATTGCCACAAAGGGCATTTAATGCCCCTATTTATTAGACCATCAGCCAAATTCAATTCATCAAGGAAATCAAGCGTGGGAGGATGAAATGTAGACGCACGAAGATCAACCGCCAAATCTGCTGACGCCTCAAGAACAATAACTGGAATCTCATTTTCTATTAAAGAAACTGCAGCAACCAGACCGACAGGACCAGCTCCAACAATTATAACACAGTCAGAATTCATTTTCTCACTCCAGAATGTATTCTCCACTCGGTTAGTTTAACCAATTTAAATTTGTCTGGACAAGTCCTGAATATATTGTGATTTTCCTAATCATGAAGAAATCACTTGCTATTCTCGGTGGCGCTGGCGCAATTGGACGAGCACTTACAAAAGCTGCTTTGAGTGAAAACTGGCATGTCACTGTTTTGGACTTAAGAAAAACCGTTGACAAGTACCCGGTTCCTGAGGGTGCCGACGTAAAATATATCGATCTATTTGATGAACAACTAATAGCTTCCACAGTAGAAGCGTTAGAAAATTTAAATGGTTTTGTTAATGCAGCAGGCTTCACTTCCTCAATGAAACCCATTCAGAATATAGAACTTGACGAGATAAACGAGGTAATCCAAGGCAACTTGGTTGGTGCTTTCACAGTAACAAAGCTCATATTGCCTAAGTTGAAGGCAAAGCAGGGAGCTATTGTTAATATTGCGTCTGGCTTGGCACAATACGCACGCCCCAATTTTGGCCCCTATGCAGCTGCAAAGGCAGGATTAATTAGTTTAACAAAAACATTAGCCTTAGAGGTTGCACCCGACGTTAGGGTCAATGCAGTTGCGCCGAGCGCAATTGATACAGATTTTATTAGAGGGGGTGCCGGGCGAAACAAAGCAGACCAACTAGATATAGACTTCAACATGGTAGCTGAGATGACGCCTCTCAAACGCGCCGCAACTCCGGAAGATGTTGTAGGACCAATTTTGTTTTTATTATCTGATGCATCACAATATATGACTGGACAAGTCTTATGGGTGAACGGAGGGAGCTACATGCCATGAGAAAGCTCATGCTTGAAGACAAAGTCATTATCGTTTCTGGGGCAACCAGGGGTTTAGGGCTAGTTATGGCGCGCGCATTCGTAAAGCATGGAGCGTTTGTAGTTGTGACTGGGTCAAGAGAATCTGCCGCCTTAGAAGCTGTTTCGCTTGAATTTGGTGATCGTGCGATTTGTTTAGAAGCAAATGCTATTGACCCCAATTCTGCTTTGAATGTTGTCAATATAACTTTGAAAAAATGGGGAAAAATTGATGTTTTAGTGAACAATGCGGGTCTCGGAATGCGCAGAATTTCAGAGACTTTCAATACTGTTCCAACCAAATTTTGGGAAGCGGAAGTCGACGCCTGGCAAGATATTATCAATACCAATATTAATGGCCCTTATTATCTATCACGCTCTGTGGTTCCCTGCATGATTGAGCAAAAAGGTGGAAAGATAATAAATATTTCAACATCAACTCAAACAATGGTCAGACAAGGTTATTCACCTTATGGATCATCAAAAGCATTTTTAGAGGCTGCATCAAGAAGCTGGGCTCAGGAATTAAGCCATGCAGGAGTTACAGTAAATGTATTATTGCCAGGTGGGGCAACGGATACTGATCTGCTCCCACCTAGTAGGAACAAAAAAGGTGCTGACGGCAACCTTTTATCTCCCTCTGTCATGATAAATCCAGCATTATGGCTGGCATCAGATGGCTCTGATGGGATCACCGGAGCGCGATTTATTGCACGGCACTGGGATGACAGCGATCCTCTCAAAGCACGGGACGACGCAATTCAACAACCTAAAATTATGTGACTTTTGGAGACTTAAAGTAGTCCAAAACTTCATGATTATTCATTAAGTCAGCATATTTTGCACTCATATCAAAAAGATTTGCTTGATGTGGTTCCAAAGCTCTATCCCCACACGCGTCTTCAGCGATGACTGTGATAAAACCGCTTGAAATCGAGTCAATACATGTTGCTCGAACGCAACCTGATGTCGTCAATCCAGCAATGACAAGTGTGTCCACTTTCAAAAATGCCAAACTCGCTGACAGACTAGTCCCAAAAAAAGCACTAGGATACTGTTTGGTAATCATTAGTTCCGTATCACGCTTATCAAAACCATCACACAATTCTTGTGTTTCGCGACCTTGGTCAAAGCAGCTCAGTGCTGGAACTTTAGAGTAAAAAGCACCACCGTCTAATCCCCCAGGCCTGTACAAAACTTCCGTAAAAATTACAGGTACATTGTTCTGCCTTGCAGAATTGGTAAGTTCAACCGCAGCTTCTCTAGCTGCCTCACATAGCGGGCCTCCGAATAATGGAGAGCATTTCAAGAAATATGCTTTTGCGAAGTCCACCAGTAATAGAGCTGGTTTTAAACCTAAGTTCTGTTTGTAATGGTAACCTGCCCGCTCGTAATTTTCATCTAATGCTTCAGACATAGGAATTCCTCTACGTTTCTTATCATAGTTACTACAAACATGTTACGTGTGTTATCTAGAATAAATCAAACAATTGGTACAAAAAATGGACAAGAAGCTATCCGTGGTTAAATCGATCCATAATAGCGATCAAACTAAGTGTATCGATATTTTCTCACGGCATAACGGCAATTTCGCATTTCAGGAATTCCGACGTGATATTGAGGACCCTAGTCAATGGTTTCCAGTTTCTAGCTTAACGGAAACAACGTATTTGGATATTTCTCTGCTAGAAGATTACCTGCGTAAACAGTTCAATTGGCTGGATATGGAACGTTAAATTTGATCAAACTCACCGAGTTTAATTCTTGGACAGGTACTTTAATGCCCCGTGATTTCAACAGGTGCCACTTTTGCGGTGGGGTGACTGTGCGGGCAGTGGGTTGAATAGGGCCGCCTTTCGCTCCGCGCCCATAGACCTCGACAATGCATGATGAGGGCTGGAACCTTGACAATGCATGATGAGGGCTGGATGTGGCGTTTGTTTTTGGGTGTGCGAACGGTTAGGATCTCAGCTATCACATCTGTTTACGCGGACTGGAATTGAGTTTACGCTGAGGCGAAAACTCAAACTAGGAAGCTTCCAATATGACACGCGCTTTGTTTACGGTTACAACCTATATTACTTTTGCAGCCACGACTGCCTTCGCAGGCGGCCACAGCCAATCTGTTGTATATAAAATGGGTGATAAAGAGTTCAGCGCTTATGCTATGACCGCAGGGTCGGCGCCGAAAGGTACAGTCTATATTATTCATGATTGGAATGGTTTGGACAGTTATGAACAGAAACGCGTCGGAATGCTGGCGAATTTAGGCTATAATGCGGTGGCTTTAGATCTTTTTGGTGTAGATGCAAAGCTGGAAGGATTTGAGGATTATCGCCGAGAAACGGGTGCTTTGTACAATGATCGGCGAGAGTTTCGCAATCGGATTAACGCCGGGATCGCCGCAGCAGAAGCGCTATTTAACACCTCTGGTAAGACCGTTTTAATGGGTTATTGTTTTGGCGGCGCTGCAGTTCTCGAAACGGCGCGGTCAGGGAGCGATCTGGATGGGTTTGTGAGCTTTCATGGTGGATTAACCACCCCTGAGGGTCAAGATTATACGCAAACAAAAGGTGAGATTTTGGTTCTGCATGGATCTGCGGATCCCGTGTCTGGCATGGATGATTTGGCAAGCCTTTTGCAGCAATTGCAAGAAGCAGAGGTGGTCCACAATGCCGAAATATTTGGTGGTGCGCGCCATTCTTTCACAATTGAAGGCTCCCGTGATTTCGACGCCGCAGCAGAGCGGAAATCATGGGACGCTTTGTTGCGGTTCTTAGACGAAGTCTAGGCGGTCTCAGACGATTGCGCCCATAAGTTTATGCCCCGGTCGCCGGATAGGAGGTCAATTTCAGCGAGCTCTGCATCGGTAAACTCAAGGTTTTCAACGACCTGGGCGCAGTCGATCACCTGTTGCGCGCTAGAGGCGCCGATGAGAGCAGTGGTCACGCGTTCGCCGCGGAGAACCCAAGCCAGCGCCATCTGTGCCAATGTTTGATTGCGCGACTGGGCAAGGTCATTCAGAGCGCGAAGATTGGCGATCAATCCCTCCGTTAGCTCGTCCTTGTCGAGGCTCTTTCCTTGCAACGCTCTGCTGTTTTGGGGAATGCCGCTTATATATTTGTTGGTCAACAGTCCCTGTGCCAGCGGTGTGAAGGCTATAGATCCAATCCCGAGATCATCCAGGCAGTCTAAAAGCCCATCGGTCTCGACCCAGCGGTTAAGCATATTATAGCTTGGTTGATGGATCAAACAGGGCGTTCCCAGATCATTGAGAATGGCCACCGCCTCTTTGGTGCGTTGGCTGTTGTAGCTGGAAATGCCGATATAAAGCGCCCGTCCTGATCTGACGATGTGATCCAGTGCACCCATGGTTTCCTCAAGTGGTGTCTCTGGATCGAAGCGGTGCGAGTAGAATATATCCACATAGTCGAGCCCCATGCGTTTGAGCGATTGGTCGCAAGATGCGATCAGATACTTACGGCTGCCCCATTCTCCATAGGGTCCGGGCCACATGTCGTAGCCGGCTTTCGAACTGATGATCAACTCATCGCGCAGCCCAGAAAGGTCTGTTTTCAAAATTTCGCCAAAGACTGTCTCTGCGCTGCCGGCCGGGGGACCATAGTTATTGGCGAGATCAAAATGAGTGATGCCCGCATCGAATGCGGTTTGGCAAATCTCTCGTTTGCTTTGATGCGGAAAATCTTCACCAAAATTATGCCATAGCCCTAGAGAAATCGCTGGGAGCTTTAACCCTGAATGGCCGCATTTTCGGTAGACCATTTGGTCATACCTATTTTCACTCGGATGATATTGCATGCTTTGGTCTCCCTATTTTTGTGTTGCTGTACAGTTAGGATGGTTTCCGGCGGTTCACAATGTGAAAGCGGGGTCCAGTTTGAGGCAAGGCGGGTGGCACGCGGTTAGGCGGCTGTTTGCCTGCTGAGCTGGCTTTTGTTCGCTAAAGGCGTTACACAGGCTGCGTGTGGGGTCAGGTTGACTGTGCAGCGCTAGATGGACGCCATCCTTACTCCCGAACTCAATTTCAAGCTGAACCGCGCCGCTGCTCTTACTGAGTGGCGGCAATTATCGAGCGCATAGGTTCAGGCTGCGCCAGCAATCCGATGCGAGTACTCATTCGTCTGACAGCACCCACATTACCTAACCGTGACAAGTCGAGGATATAAAACTGGGCTAGCGTTGGCTACCGCAAACCGTCGTTTCCTTGAACGTCCCAAGTTTCCAAACCGCCCATTCGACTGTGAACACGCCCACCGCATGACATCGCGAGCGCAAAGACGATTTCCTCTGATCTCGGTCCATCCGGAAGCCCAACCTCGATCCCATCAAAATGGCTACGCACATAGGCAGCGTTGATGTGCCCAAGGGGCACGTCAAGCCGGCTGCCAATGCCGCCACGCTTCATGCAAGACGGCACGATTGCATTTGATCTGCCCAGCAATTCGCGCATCGCGTAGCCACCTGGCACATGCCAGAGAGCGGCATGTTCCAATTCACCACTCTCTCCGACGATGGCCCCTTTGCCGTATCCGTCAATGCGGTCTTTGCCGCCAAGTGCTGCAATCAGTTTTGCGCTCATTTCTGCGCCAAGAGGTTTCAGATCCTCCATCGCGGGCTGCAAATCCACCTCAAAGCGGCCCGCAAAAGGGTTGGACACACACGCCAGTATCGCCCCCAAAGTGCGCGGTGTTTCGGGCGCAGGTCCACCATCGTGCTGCACTTCTTCGATGATAAGCTGAATCTTGCGAATGATAAATTCAGGCATGGGCGAGGGCTCCTGCAGCGTTGGATTGAAAACTGTTCTGGGTAATACGAGATTGGCCTTGTAGCGAAATTGCAACCGTCTTCACCAGACCGCGTGCGGCACAGTCGGACGCAAAACGTGTCCCCGCTTGCAGCGCCTTATCTACATCCAACGCGGGCAAGTGCCCCACATGAGTTGTGACAAGACGCTTCCCTAGGTCGCTGTCCGGGCTTAGCAGTGTGGCCGGGCACCGACCTATCGCGGTATGGCCTGGCAAGTTGGTGGCATTAGCAATTAAGGTTGCTGCCACGTCTGCGGCTGCGGCCGTCTTGGCAACTACACTGACCGCATCGGCGATACCAAGCGAATGGCTGCGGCCCTGCCATCCCGACGTGGCAATGCCGCGCGCGCTGTCTCGAGAAGTAATGGTCAACAGTCCTGCGGGGCTAAGCACTTCAAAGATTTCGCCCTCGGACAGGTGAAAGGCAATGTCGCCACCGTTGTTCACATAGGCCTTTTGGGGCACTTTGTCCGACAGCATTGCCGCCAGAACTTCATCCGCAACGGCACCTGCTACTGCGGCCATCGGGGTGACAAAGACATCCGGATATGAACGGACCGCCTCGGCCATACGTTTTGCCACCGGATCTATGAAGCAAACATCTGACGTCAAAGGTCGGCGAAGAGCGTCAAGCTCACTCATCAACCCGATCAGAATGTTTTGAAAGTGATCGATTGCACGTTTAAAACACAGGTCTCGCATTTCCCCAGACACCCCGACAATCAGGTCAATGGGACCGTGGTGCAGGTGTAACCGCTTCCCGTCCGGTAAAAGCTTAGCTTGAGGTGCGGTCCAGCTCATGGGTCCCCTCCGATCACGCGCACACCCGCCCCGTATTCGCCGCCGGTTTCCAGCACGTCGTCCAGATTGCGGATATGCGCGTTATGTCCGCCCAACCGCTGATAGGCATCGCGCCGCGTGGTAAATTCAAGCGGAGCCACAAGCGCAGGCGTCGGGACATATCCAAAGGCCCCATCGGGAACTTCCATCACATCCACCATCACTGTGATACCTCCGCCTGGCCATCTGTATGTGGGCGCGCCACCAATCGTCACGCTGGTTTCATCACTATGGACTGATCGGGTCAGATGGATAGGATTATCCGTCACTCCAGACCGTAGCGATCCACCAGCGCCGCACATGAACAGCACCGTACACAAAGCCGGTTCGCAGTTTTGTGCGATTAGATCTACAGAAGTTTGCAATGCAGCGGGCATCGGTAACATCACTGGCTCCAGCGCATCATTGAGCACATAATAGCCTGCGTGCTCGCCCGTGGTTGACACCATGAGCAATGACAGTCCCGCTCGGGCGCCCTTTGTCGCCCGCCACTGACCCAATATGGCCAGAGGGTCGTCAATGTTCGTGCCTCCCCAACCGTTGCCGGGCTCTGCCACCTTGAAATAGCGACCAGGGGTCGAGCGTCGGCCATTGATGCGGATGCCTGTGGCCGCCCAGTCAATGACTTTGCCAGCCTGATGTTCTGACACGACGCCCGTGATATGGTCATCGACCACGACAACTTCATCGACCAGCCCTTGCCATTGCGACGCAAACATCCCGATGGTAGCGGACCCACAACCGACCCGCATGCGTTCTTCAGCTTTGCCATCTATGACTGGCGCGCGGCCTGCTTGCACGATGATGCTTGATCCGCCGTCAATAGTCAGCTCGACCGCCTCTTTGTTGCACAGCCGCAAGAGTGCGTCGCACGTTTTGCGCCCTTCGGGTTTTGAACCTCCCGTCAGGTGATCAACACCGCCAAGCGACAACATTTGCGAACCGTATTCGGCGGTCATAACGTGCCCGATCGCCTCGCCGTCAGCGCGCACGGAAGCGGCCTCTGCCCCGATGTGACGGTCCGTGTCGATCTTCACTTTAACCCCGCAATAGGAAAAAATCGCCTCTGTCACCACGGTCACGCAATCAACACCGTCTATCTCGCGGCTGACAATAAAGGGAGCGGGCTTGTAGTCGGGATAGGTCGTGCCAGCGCCGATGGCCGAGACAACTATGTCATGGCCTGACAAGGTCTGTCCGTCCCAGTTTGCCGCCAGAAACGGTTGGATTTTATCGCCCTTTGCCAAGCGTCTGTCGATGATGGTCAGGGGATCGCAGCGGATGATTTTGCCGTCGTGATTGGCGTAGCGGTCGCATGCTCCGGTCTTGCCTTCAGAAATATAGCACATGACCGGACAAGCATCGCAGCGGATTTTATCAGGGCTGTTCATGTCTGGCTGGCCTTGATCGCAGCAAGCAGGCGGTGCGGTAATGCAGGCACTTTGGTTACCCGTGCGCCTGTCGCGTGATGAATCCCATTTAGAATGGCCGGCGCTGTGGGGATCAACACATGCTCGCCCAAACCCTTTGCGCCCATCGGCCCTTCTGTGTCCGGTTTTTCAATCAGGATTGAGGTGATGTGCGGCATATCTCCGATTGTCGGAATTAGGTAATTGTGCAGGTTTTCAGTCTCGCCAGGCAGATACTCTTCCATCAGAGCGAGCCCAAGTCCTTGGGCAATGCCACCTTCAATCTGTCCTTCAGCTAACTGCGGATTGATGGCGCGGCCAACGTCATGGGCGGCGACCATGCGCAAAACCTTTGTGGTGCCAAGAGCCATATCAACTTCGACCTCGGCTATCTGTGCGCCATAGCCATAGACCGCATAGGGCGTACCCTGGCCATTGTCATCTAATGTAGTGGTTGGCGGATCATAGGTTTCCTCAGCGCAAAGGACGTAGCCATTGGCATCAGCAGGAAGGTCTTTCAGTGAAATTTTCTGGTCGTTCTGATCTTGGCGGACGCACAGCATGCCGCCTTCCAAAGTCATCTCATCCGCATTTGTCAGGTTGGTCAGGCGCAAAATAGCGGCCCGCAAGGCTAGCCCTGATGCCTCTGCCGCTCGGCCAGTGATGAAGGTTTGACGCGACGCCGATGTTTTTCCACAATCAGGGGTAATTGCGGTGTCAGGGCCCACCAAATTAATCATCCCGACCTGAACACCAAGTGCATCCGCCGCAATTTGCGCGATAACCGTGTTGGACCCCTGCCCGATGTCAGTTGCGCCTTGATGTAAGTTAAATTGCCCGTCCGGTGTGATCCCGAACCGCACCGTCGAGGGGTTTGGCAAGCCCGTGTTCCCACATCCATACCAACACGATGCAATCCCGATGCCGCGTTTGTGGGCGCGAGAGGTCGTATTGAAGGCTGTAACTTCGGCATGGAACTCATCCCAATGCGGCTTCAAAGCGTCCAGACAGTCAATTATGCCCACTGCTTGCAGGGTTTGCCCGCAAGGCGTCACATCGCCGTCGCGCAGGGCGTTGATCCGCCGGAATTCCAATCTGTCGATTCCGCATTTCTGGGCCAAGTCATCATAAAGACTTTCTTGCGTGATTGCCGCTTGCGGCACGCCAAATCCCCGAAACGCACCCGACGTAGGACCGTTAGTGTGCACTGCACGGCTCGTAGCGCGATAGTTCGGCGTCAAGTAAGGGCCAGAGGCATGAACTGGTACGCGGGTTGCTACTGTTGGGCCCCAGCTGGCATAGGCACCTGTGTTGAAATCTCCATGGAATGTCATTGCCATGACCTTGCCTCCTGCATCCGCACCAATGCTAGCTTGCATTGATCCGGGATGGCGTTTGGTGCTGGCCTGCATGGATTCACTGCGCGAAAAAACCATACGGCAAGGCATGCCTGTTTTTAGGACTGCAAGGCCCAGCAAGGGTTGCAACGTTACATCGAGCTTCGCACCAAAGCCACCCCCCGCAGCCGAAGGGATGATCCGCACCTTATTCAAAGGCAGGCCCAGAACCTTGGCGGTATCTTCGAGGTCCATGACGGGGGCTTGGGTGCAGGCTTGGATACACAAGACATCAGCCTCCATCCACGCGACCCCCGCTTCGGGTTCGATATAAGCGTGTTCAACATAGGACGTTTCAAACTGGCCGGTAACGACATGCGCAGCCTCAACCATGGCACTATCGGGTGCACCGCTAACGACATTGCCGCGGATCAGTGTGTTCTCTTGACGGTGATCATGCAGCAAAGTGGCGTCAGGGCCTGCCCCGTCTGCTTGTGTCAAGCTATGGGGGCGCGGTATCCATGAAATTGGAAAATCATCCAGACCAAGTGCTTCTAGCGCTTTTGGATCGCCAACCACCAAGGCAACAGGCTCTCCTCGGTAGCGGGTCGTTTTTTCAGCAAGCGCAGGCTGATCCGCAAAGGGCGGGATGACCCCGTAACAGTTTATCCCGGCAATATCGGCGGCTGTAATCACACATTCGACCCCCGCATGCATTTTGATCCAAGCCAGCAAATCGCCGAATTCAAAATCCGCATGGTAATGTTGAGCACGAATGGCGCGGACCAACAGTGTTCCATCGGGGATAAAATCAGCGCCAAAAACCTCGGTACCATCGACTTTCGCCTGCCCGTCTAGCCTTCGGATCGGTTGGCCAACGGCATGGCCTGCCTTGGGCGGTGGGCACACAGTTGTCTGGCTGTTGGCGTCCATCACTGCGGCAATAATTTTGCGGTAGCCGGTGCAACGGCACAAAACGCCTGCAAGGGCTTCTTTAACCTGTGCCTGATCGGGGTTAGGGACAGCGCGCAACAGTTCGGTCGCGGCCATCATCATTCCAGGTGTACAGATTCCGCATTGCGCGGCCCCGTGATCCAGAAAACTGTCTTGCAGCCGAGCGGACAACAGTGGCTCAGACGTTTCAAGCGTTTCAATCTTGCGACCATCCGCCTGCCCTGCAGGGACTAGACAGGCGCAGTGCTGCGCGCCGTCGATCAAGACCGTACAAGCCCCGCAATCCCCCGCGTCACAGCCGATTTTTACGCTCTTTAATTTGAGATCATCGCGCAGCACCTCCGACAGACGGCGCGCCATATGGGTTTTAACGATGTGGGTCCGGTGTGCAATATTCAGTGTGATCGAGGTCATGTGGCGGCCTCTAGATCCATCGCCAGCTCTAGGACAGTCCGGCGCAAAAGCTCTGCTGCGCTGATAGCACGATAAGCAGCATTAGCGCGCATATCCGCGATAGGATCAATGGCAGCAGCGACCACATCATCGGTGATCACAACAGGATCAACGGCTTTGCCAATCATCTGTGCCTCAACCTGTGGCACACGGGTAGCGACAGGACCACACGACCCAATGGCGAGTGCAGCCTCAACCACAACGCCGTTACGCACAACAAGCCGTGCAGATGTCATTGCGATAGAAATCACAAGATAGGCGCGCGCGCCCAGTTTCAGAAAATGGCTATGCCCCGTTAGAGATGATTTGGGGATAAGAAGCGCAGTGATGAGTTCGGTCTCGGCCAGCACGGTCTTGCGCGGTCCAATAATAAAGTCGTGCAAAGGCACAACACGGGTGCCACCCTTAGATTGCAGCTCAACCTTTGCATCCAGTGTCAATAGCGGCGGCACACCGTCGGCGGCGGGTGAGGCATTACACAGATTACCTGCAATGGTGCCACGGTTTTGAATTTGCAATGCGCCGACCTTTTGGGCGGCAAGTTGAAGTCCACGACAGGCGGGCGGCAGATCAGCCTTTATGAGATCGGTCCATGTCGTTGTGGCCCCAATACGGATACCGTCGTCCGTACGACTGATCCCGCGCAAAGATTTAATCCCGGTGATATCCAGAATGGAGCCTTGCAAATGCTTATGTTCCGTCGAGGGAAACAAATCAGTGCACCCTGCTGCAATTCGCAACGACCCGGCCGCAAGCTCCTCAAGCGCGTGTTCTAAAGCAGAGGGGCGAAGATATGAATTGATAACTGTCATGGGCATGCTTGTATGTTAGTACACAAACAGACGTTGCGGTACCGGAAGCAACGTGTCAATAATTTCTGCATGCATATTAAAAGCCGCTCCACCGAAGCTTATCAACTTTCTATTCAAATTGGGTATAACCTGCGCCGGACTAATAACAGGCATCTGGCAGTTTTTGCCCAACATGTGAACGGGCTGACTCAGACGCAATTTGCGGCCCTTGCCCGACTCTATGGGTCTGGAACCCTGTCGTAGAACTAACTAGGGCGGCTTACGGCAATGGATTCGACCACAAGCAAATTTGTCAGCAAGCGGTTGAAGATCAAGAACCTTGTGAGTTCGTGGGCGGATTTGACAGACTAGCGGTTGCGCTTGGTCGAACTGCCAGATTTTGGCAGAAAAACATTCGTTGAGGCGCAAACTCAAGCCCTTGCTGCGGGGCAGAAAATTGTAGCACTACTCACCAATGATCGCGCTAATGTATGGGGCCGACAAGCTCTACGACCACAATAAGTGTCATTCTCTAAGACTACAATAAGCGTCATTTTGGTTGACTAAACAGGCCGCATCAAGATTACTTGCAGATATTTAAATTGATGCAGGACACAGATATGTCGACTAATCGGGGCGGAATAATCGGTGTGGATGTAGGCGGCACTTTTACAGACCTTGTCGTGATTGACGGTAAAACGGGACACATACGGATAGCAAAGACGCCGACGACGCTGGAAAATCAGGCATTCGGTGTCCTGACCGCCATAGATGACGCCCAAGTGAAATTACCTGACATCAACTTGATCGTGCATGGAACCACGACAACGACAAACGCGGTGTTGGAACGCAAACTATCGCGCACAGGGTTGATCACGACAGGCGGCTTTCGGGACGTCCTGGAACTGGGACGGCGCACCCGCCCGCAGGCCTATGGCATGACAGGTCAATTCGTACCCATTATCCCCCGTGACCTGCGGCTTGAAGTGCCCGAGCGTATGGACGCATCCGGCAAAGTCGTAACAACATTGGACGAACAGGCCGTGCGCGACGCGGCGCAAACCCTAATCGATGCTGGGTGTGAGTCCCTGGTTATTCATTTCTTGCATGCATACGCAAACTCTGCCCACGAACAACGCGCAGCTGAAATTGCAGCCGAGATTTGGCCGAATAAATATATAACAACAGCTCACAGCCTGTTGTCCGAAACCCGCGAATTTGAGCGCGGCGTAACAGCGGCAGTGAATGCCTCCGTTCAACCTCTGTTGGAGCGCTACGTGACACGGCTGAGCGACGAACTAGCAGCTCAGGGATATGCAGGCGATGTACTTGTGATGAACGGCAATGGTGGCATGATATCTTCAAAACTGGTGGCAAAAGAAGCGGCAAAGACAGTGATGTCGGGTCCTGCCTCGGGCGTAATGGCAGCGGCTTACACCGGGCGCCGCGCGTGCGAGCCGAACCTGCTGAGCTATGATATGGGCGGGACATCTACAGACGTGGCGCTGATCTTAAACGGCACGCCGCCCGTATCAAACGAGATTGAGGTCGAATATGCGATGCCAATCCACGTTCCGATGGTGGACGTACGTACGGTCGGCGCAGGCGGCGGGTCTATCGCGCGGGTCAATCCGGCTGGGCTGCTAGAAGTGGGTCCTCATAGCGCAGGCGCAGACCCTGGCCCAATTTGCTATGGTAGAGGGGGAACGGATCCGACTATTTCAGACGCAAATATGCTGCTCGGCCGGCTGAACCCTGAAAAACTAAATTCGGTGATGGGTGGCATCAGCACCGATGACATCGCTTCGATTTTCCAAACTAAACTCGGCACGCCGCTTGGTGTCGATGCACGTGCTGCCGCTGAGGCGGTGATCCGCCTAGCCAATGCCAAAATGTCCGGTGCAATACGCATGGTGTCGCTGTCGCTGGGCGCCGATCCGCGCGATTTTGCGCTATTCGCCTTTGGTGGAGCTGGGCCGCTTCACGCAGCAGCCCTTGCCCGCGAACTAGGCGTGCCCCGCGTCTTGATCCCGGCCCGTCCTGGAATCACAAATGCGCTTGGGTGCGCCATTGCAGATTTGCGCCACGACTTTGTGCAAACCATCAACCAGTCCCTTGATACGGTAGATGTGCAGGTCTTGCATAACGTCTTTGCAGCGCAATCGTCAGCTGGACAATCCGCCCTGAAACGCGAGGCCATCAAAGTGTGCGAGGTCCAGACAGAATTCAGTGTGGACATGCAGTTTCTAGGTCAAAGCCACGTGATCCGTGTCCATTTAAACCATGGCACACCAACCGCAACGGAACTGCGCAAAAATTTTGAATCAGTCTATTGGAAGCGTTTTAAGGTGGATTTACCACAGATCAGGGCGAGGATAGTCAATGCCAATTGCTCAGTCATCGGGGTTTGCGATCCTATCGACCTGTCACAACTCATTGATCCGGCAGGGCGTCATGACACCGCAATGCCTGTGACCACGCGGGATGTGTATTTTGACGGTGCCGCATATAAAACGCCCGTCTACTGGCGCGATCACTTGCCGCAAAATGTGCAGCTGAACGGTCCCGCGGTGATCGAACAACTGGATTGCACCATCCTGATCCCACTGGGCGATCACGTGACTGGCGGTGTGGATGGTAACCTCACGATCCACATAGGGGGTGCTGCATGAGCATTGATCCAATCACACTTTCCGTCATCCAGGCTGGCCTGCAGCAGGTCTGCGACGAAATGGACCTTAGCTTTTCGCGGGCTGCTTTCTCGCCCGTGATTGCGGAAGCGAACGACAGGTCAGATGGCATTTATGCAGCCGAAGACGGGGCGCTGATTGCACAAGGTACGGGGGGGTTGCCTGTGTTTGTCGGCACCATGCAGTATTCGACCCGTAAGTTGATCGAAATGATCGCAGCAGGCACCGTGGCCAAGCCTAAACCCGATGACATCTATATCGTCAACGATCCCTATCTTGGGGGCACGCATCTTATGGACGTTCGGTTCGCACGACCGTTTTACCGCAAAGGTGAAATCTATTGCTGGCTCTCGAACACCGGACATTGGCCCGATACAGGTGGCGCTGTGCCGGGTGGATTTTCGGCCTCTGCCACGTCTGTGGAACAGGAAGGGCTGCGGCTGCCTCCCGTGCGCCTTTTCAAAAAAGGGGTTTTAGACCAGGAAATCTATTCGATCATCTGTTCAAACATTCGGGTCGCGGATCAACGGATCGGGGATGTCAAAGCCCAAGCCGCCGCCCTGATGGTCGGCGAGGATCGGTTGAATGCTCTGCTGGACAGATACGGGGACGACGTTGTAAAAGCGGCCATTGCAGAATTGAGGGTTCGTTCAGACACACAGATGCAAGCGTTTATCGAAGAAATTCCCGATGGAAACTATAGCTCGACGGCTTGGATCGACAGTGACGGCGTAGTGAATGAACCTCTAAAAATTAATTTGAAGATCAAGAAAACAAGGGGCCACTTGCAATTCGACTTCTCCGAAAGTAGTCCGCCTTGCATGGGGCCGATGAACTCAGTTCTGGCCACGACGCTTTCGTCCGTTTACCTCGCGATGCGACACATATTTCCAGAGGTGCCAATCAGTGCTGGCGCGTTCACACCCTTGGAGATCTTGCAGCCTAAGGGCACATTCTTGGATGCAGAATACCCGCGTCCCGTATCAGGGTGCGCCGCAGAAGTCAGTCAACGCATTGCAGAGGCCGTTTTTGCAGCCCTTGTAGAAGCGCTCCCGCACCGCGTAACCGCCGCACCAGCAGGTACAAGCGGAAATTTTGCACTGGGTGGGTTTGATCCTGAAACGGGGCGTGATTTTGTGATGTATCAACTGTCAGGGGGGGGGTACGGTGGCAACATAGATCACGACGGGCTGTCCAACGGATGTTCGACCATCGGCATATCCAAGGCACCGCCCGTAGAGATCATGGAACAGAATTTCCCGGTCCTATACCACCGCTACGCTCTGCGCGAAGGATCAGGCGGTGCAGGACAGCATCGCGGCGGCCTAGGGCTGGATTATGAGGTCGAACTGCGACGCGGTAACGCCCGTGCAAGTTTTGTTATGGATCACGGCCGCTTCGGCCCGCAAGGGGCGCTGGGGGGCGCAGACGGCGCCGTGAACGAGGTCGAGGTTTGGCGCGAGGGCGTCAAATACATTCCCGAACACTTGTCCAAGGAACAAGATATCCCGCTGCAAGCAGGCGACCGCGTCCGGGTGAAAACACCCGGCGGCGGTGGCTATGGCCCCGCATTAGAGCGAGACTTAGACTTGATTAAAGAAGACAAGCGGCTGGGACGGAATTAGGCGTTTAATCGGTGTGCCTAACAATTTAAAAATCCATGACCCGTTGAGATGATAAGACGATTATTGATGACCGAAGCACATTGTTCTCTATAATCTGAGAGCACATTAAAAACTGTATTTATTTAGAAAAATACCAACTCAAAAATGGTAGTCCTATCGCATTTTGTACTGATAAACATACTGTGTTCCGCGTTCCAAAACCCAATCAAAACATGTCTGGCATGACGCGATTTGGCCTATTGCTCGCGGAGCTAAACATATTTATCCTTTGTTCAAATAGCTCGCAGGCTAAAGGCCACCTCCAGCACGCAAACCGCATGGCGCTGGATCTGCTGGTCAAAGAGTTGCGGTTCGCGTAAATGAACTGGTTGTGCTTGCCGGCCTTAACCCAGACCAACATGCCCATCGCCTGAGGGCACAGTCAGGTAGACAGCGCCCGCGCACGCTCAACCGGAAGCTGATGTTTTGTGATGAGCGTGTAAGCGCAGTTGATGTGTCAACCCAAAGCTAGATTCTCAACCCACTCATGCAGTTGCAAAACGAGTTAAGCCTGAGCTATTTGTTCACTGCATATGACCTGTTGGTCGTCCGTCATACTT
>JGI20156J14371_10000753_pt1 | contig 28016 bp, 20 predicted proteins | sample COG_06_FD_14371 | JGI IMG/M metagenome (IMG submission 14371)
ACAACCAAGCCAGTTGAAGCGACGACCACAGATAGCGCCGCAACAAAGCCAGCTCGCAAGCGCCCGGCCCGCAAACGCAAGCCAAAGGCTGAGACAGCAGACGTTGCAGAAACAGCCACTACGGAAGCGACATCGACTGAAACAGTTCAGGCAGTTGCGGAAAGTCAGGATTCGTCTGTCACCGCAACGGAGAAACCAGCGCCCAAGCCTAGAGCTCGTCGCAAAGCCCCGGCTAAAGCAAAAAATGTCGAGACAGATGCGCCGTCTGAAGCAAGCCCTGCGGCAACCGCAGATGCCCCGGTCAAAGCTGATAAGTCTGCCGCAGCTGAAAAGCCTAAAGCGATTAAAAAGACCCCTGCTGTCACGGCAGAGAAACCTGCTCAGCAACCAGCTGCTTCGGGAACGGCCAGAGCTATCAATGATCCACGCTTTAAGCCGAAGCCCGTCAGCGCTGTGTCTGTGAGTACTGAACGTCTCGAAAAACCCGCTTCCAGCGCACTCGACACAAGCAAGCCTGCGCCGATTGAAGTGCCAAAGGCGCCGGTAGCGAGAGCATCAAATGACCCGCGCAAGAAACGAGCCGTTAAGACAGAGCCGGCTGATGTGGCGTCAAAGGCAACAAACGTCTCAGACTTAAATGCTGGAGTAACTAAAGAAACGGACGAAAATAGTTCCAAGTAGTAATTGGTACTTGTCCTCTCAAAAAGGCGCTGTATAATCGCGCCTTCACCAGGTGGGATGGCAGAGCGGTTGAATGCACCAGTCTTGAAAACTGGCTTAGGTTAATAGCCTAACTAGGGTTCGAATCCCTATCCCACCGCCACTTTTAAAAGATAACCTCTTGTTTATTCAAGGGGTTTTTCTTTATCTGCGTAGTGGAAATTTATTTGCCTACAGTTTTTACCGACAGAAAATGCGGCAATTGGGCTTGATATAGTAACGCAGCCTTTGCAGGTGCTAATTTGCGTGCACTGTTGTTGTGGATATCTGGTTCAGTGAGTTTCAGCCCACTCGCTATAAAATCTTGCGACTACGGCGAGCAGGCGTGATTCGGTTAGTCTCACCAACGCTTTCTGTCAGGGCTAAACTCAGGCGTCGAGCCTAAGGCAAACCTTTCATCTCAGTACTAATCATCTCAGTACTAATCGATTCCCCAATCGAAGATCCCGACTCGGCCGGCATAATATAGTCGAGCGCAAAGTCTATCTGCTCCAAGCCCTCATCGACGACAAGTTCTTTGCTGCTACCCACGTTGGTGTAGCGTCCACAGGCTTCTGCATCGGCACATATACTGCCGTCATTATCCGGGTCTGTGCCCGCGCTAATGGTGTAGGTTCCTGCCGCCGGTAGTGGTATTGCATATTGATAAGAACCGTTTTCTGTTCCATCAATGGCGACAATTACCCTCTCATCTGTGTCAACGTTTGCCGCCTTAACGTAGATATTGCCAGCATCCCCATAGCGGACCTGACCGGGCACGGCAATGGTGAAGATCAGCTCCAGCGTCTGATCGCCGCCATTAGACCTTATTACGACTGTGCTGGTGTATGTTCCCGGCGCAAGGCCAGTGCGGTCAATCGCAATATCGTATTGCCCCAGCCCATCGTCAGAGCCTGAAGCGGAGACAGACACATAACTATCGGCGGCCACTACCGCGCTAATCTGCACTGCTGCGTTACCGCTGTTAAACGCCAGCACACTAAGGCTCGACAGCTGACTGCCATAGTTGAGATAGTTGCTGCTAAGACTTAGCAGCGGCGTGGTGGGTATCGCCAGCCCGTCACGCAGTTGTTGTGCAAAATCAACGGCTTTCTCAGCATCGATAAGGCCAAAACCAAACTTGTTATCGCGACCTGCGGTGCCGATGTCGGTAGAAATATTGCCACTGATTAGGACAGCATCGAAATCCTCTGGTGACATATCGGTATAGATTGCTTTCATCAGCGCCACCGTTCCCGCCACATGAGGTGTTGCCATAGAAGTGCCGGACGAATACACGTAGATGGGTTCGACAAAGCCATTGACGAGCTCGGCAGCTGCACTTAAAACGTCGTCTCCAGGTGCGGCGAGATCAATGGTTGCGCCATAGTTTGAATAACTCGCCAAGGCATTATTGTCTGTTGTTGCCGAAACAGATACGACGCCATCGTAAGAAGCTGGATAGGTGGCGGCGGAGAGCGATTCATTGCCCGCTGCGGCAATAATGATCACGCCAGCTGCTCTGGCATCCGTCACTGCCTGCCTTAAGGTTTCACCATAACCGCCACCGCCAAGGCTCATATTGATAATGTCGGCAGGATCGGCAACGATAATTCCGGACTCGTTTGGCAGGCCGGCTGCGTAGAGTATGGCATTGGCAATATCAAAATCACTGCCTCCGTCACAGCCGAGCACTCGCAGATTCATAATTTCTCCTGCCCATGTAACGCCTGCTACACCAGTTATATTATTGCTCTCGGCTCCTACCGTGCCGGCAACATGGGTACCGTGAAACTCAGAAATCTCATAGTCACTGTTTGGGCAAAACAGATTATCCAGTCCGTCGCCGGGATCATTTGCATCGCTGTCCATTCCGTCACCGTCGCCAGAGTTATCTTGGTCGGCAATAAAGTCATAGCCATCATTAGACAGTCTCGCACTAATATCTGGATGAGCCTCATAAATCCCACTATCAATAACCGCCACTTTGATATCGGCGTCTCCAGTGGTGATATCCCATGCGGCCGGCAAATTGATGCTGCGATAGTGATCCTGATCTGAGTAGTAACGATCGTTGGGCAGAGTATCTAATTTACGCCGGCGATAGTTGGGTTCGGCATAGAGCACAGAAGCATCCGCACGCAGCTCCTTGGCGGCGAGAAGCGTTGCAATTTTTAATCGCGTGCGCTGAGTTTTTTCGTCGACCTTTGTCATCGCCGAGGATTTAACCGCTCGCTGGTTCAATAAGCGCGACACGCCTGGCGATTTCCTCACTGTATCGAAACGGCCCGCCAACCCTTCAATATCGTCACCATAGCGATACAGAGACGTCCCCGCGCCCGAGTTTCTGCGCTGCTTTGCACTCGTCTTGGCCGCCGTCAACAGAGATCCTTTGCTCGATGTTGCGCTCGATCTGAACTGGGATTGTTCTTTTACAATAATATCGCCGATAGCAAAATCGACACTGGTTGACCAACTGTGGTCAGCCGAGGCCGTTACAATGCCTTCCTCGAGACCTAATTCAAGAATGTATTTCGATGCACCGACATCCCAGATTGTCACCTGTAAATAATAAATACCCGGTTGTGACGGGATTTTTAAAGACTCATAGCCGGATGTGCCGAGTGATGCTGCAGCTGGNTCTCCGTTGCTATCTANCAGATAAAGGTCGAGATCGGTGCTGTCTGGATCAGCGTAGGTCAATGAAATAAANTCGCCACCCAGTGCATCNATGCGATAGTAGTCATCGACATCGCCGAGCTCAGCAGACTGACCANTCGCGTCGTAATTAGGCCCCTCATTGGCGCTGTTGACGTAACCCGCAACGGTTGAGGGATTGACCAAGATTTGCGCCGTGCCAATACTATTGTTGGGNACCACTGTGGCGCCGGAATCATTGGTATCGCTATCTATNGCAAGCACCTCAGGTACTGAAATAGTGCCGGCAACAGAGAACTCTCCTAGCCCTTTCGCGACGACATCGAGGCTAGTCGACGCAGTGAGTTGATCGCTATTCTCGAGGCTTAAGCTAACCTGGTACGTGCCCGCTTTGTTAAACACATGGCTCGCGCTGACCCCCGTGGCGCTGGAGCCATCGCCAAAGTCCCATTCATAACTGGTGATGGTGTCGTTTTGGTATCCCGCTAAGCTACTGCTGGCGTCAAACGAGATGCGCTGGTAAATATAACCAGTGCTAGCGCTGGCCGTTATAACTGCGGTAGGTGGAGTCAGGCTGGCATCGGTTGGAAACTGATCAAGGGCATCGGCGACACCGTCATTATCGTCATCGCTATCGGTATTATTGCCGACGCCATCGCCGTCAGTATCCAGTGTTTCAGAACTGTCGCGAGGGAAAGCATCGATAAAATCATAGACGCCATCGCCATCGTCATCGAGATCCAACAGGTCGGGAATATCGTCATTATCGAGATCTGCCAGTAGTGCGGGTAACTCGATCTCACTGAAAAGCGAGTCAAAATCAAGCCATACTGAAAACTGCTCTAGGCTCACCACCTCTGTGGCTAATTGTTCAATTGCGCTCTGCAGGTCGTCTTGGGCGAGCGTGAGAATCTCCGCAACCAGGCTGCCGAGTATATCCATCTCTGCGTCAGCCAAAACAGCGTTTATCTGCCCCACCTGCAGTGCCACTGCCGCAGACATTTGAGCATTAATCAGCGCTTCAATTTGCAGTCGCTCAACACTGTTTTGTAGCAGAGTCTGAAGAGACTGTGAGTCGGCCAGGTCAAACTGAGAATCTGATAATAATGTTTCTAGCTCAGCAACAAGGGCGAGATTGACTTCGCTGATATCGATAGTTGAATTGCTGGTCAGCAGACTGACTGCAGACTGCATTAGCAGCGCCAGTTGTTGATTGACACTCAGTAGCAGTGCCGCGCCAGGATCGCTGTTCTCGGTCGATAGCCAGGGGTCTATCAGCAAGAGTTCATCAGCTGACACAGTCAGCCCAAGCGAGTCGAGAATCGCTTGAGGGTTGGCCGAGCCGACTAATATGCTGCTGAGAGGCGTAATTGCGAATGTCTCGTTGAGCAGAGCCTCTGCAACAAGCAGCAGATTGTCCAGCACTTTCCCAGTGGCAATGTCGGCGCCGCCAACAGCCACGACAATCGGGCTACAGCCTTCAATCGCCTGACAGGTGACGTCTGGAGCTGCAATGGAAAAATAACCGTACTCATCTGACAGCACAGATATCTCGTCGGCGTCTAACTGCAGATTAGCGTTGTTATCAATAAACACTGTGCTTGCAGAAAGAGGTGCAGCAACAACACGTCCCTCTAGCGCATTAGTCACCTTGACGCTGTAGTTTCTGGTCCTGCTATTGAGGCCGTCGGATGCGTTTACCGCGATGTTATAGCTATTATCCTGATTGCTGTCTTGAGGAGATTCAAAGTCACGGGGGGAATTAAACCGTAAACGTCCAGAGGAACTGAGCGCAAAATATTGACTGTCGTCACCTTCAGCCAGGCTAAAGCTGACTGCACTGCCCTCAGGGTCAGAGGCGGTTAGGGTCGCAACGTCCTCCAAGCCCTCCAGTATGTTAAGCTCAGTGGCACCTGAAAATGTCGGCGCGAGATTTGTGCTGACAGGCTCAGAACTCCCTCCGCCACTGCCACCGCCACAGGCGGTCAGAGTCAAAATAAGAAGTAGTTGTGCTGCTAAACTGGCTATCCGCATGACTCGCTCCGCCCTTTGTTGGGCTTTTTTTGTTGTAGACTGTAGCGTCAAACGACACTGCGACCGTAAATGCCATGCGAGTCTAAACATTGCGCAACGGTTTTAACACTACTATGAGCGACTAATCGGTACAATCTAAGGCAGTCACTAGGCCTAGTGTTTTATCCTTGAGGGCACTTAAACCCTTGAATATAAGAATAAAAGCATAATACTATGCGAGAGAAAATCAGTGGGGAGTGAATCATGGAGTTTGCAATTGGGTTAAATATCTGCACGTTAGTGGCGGTCGTGTTTATTATCAATCGCAAACTTACGCGACTGCACAGCGATACCTTGTTGCGTAATGATTTGCTAACAAGAATTGAAGAGCGTATAGATTCCCTTGCCGCGCATATCAAAGAGGGCTCAGTTAGCTTGGATACTGACAAGGTTCTAGACGAGCTTTCCTGTGTCAAAGCGGTTGTCGAAGTGGACAATCAGGTTATGAAAACGTCGCTTGAAGAGCTTGATAGTAAAGTTGAGAAAATTCATTTTCTTAATACTCCAGAGGTTAATGCCGATAAAGTACTCGACGATATTTCTCATGTCAGGGCCGTACTCGAAGTGGATAACCAAGAAATCAAAGCACATTTAACCGAGCTCGCAATAAAAGTTGATAGATTATCAACCTTAAATGACAGCCAAGCAGCGGAGACCTCTGTTGCTTAAAATGAGCACGTCCAGCTTTCAAGATCGAATACTTGCACGACAGCAGTTGTCTGCGCACATGCTCTTTGAACAACAGAGACGCTGTGCTATTGAAAAAATTAATATTAGCATCGCGGCAGCAGAGCAACGGTTTCCTTTAAAACCCAAGGATTCAGCGCAGCATATGAAAATCGACCGCTCACATAATTGGGAGGTTATTAAGGACGCTGAAGGCAAGCCAGAAAATAGTGAAAAGTGTCTCTGCGGCATTGTTATTGAAAATGGCTATATGCGCATTCTCAAGGTGGCTGGACAGAGCAATCTTCAGGAAACCATTATTGTCCCAGCAAAAGAACTGATCATACATTTAAGAAAATGGAAAAATATTTTAGAAATATTGGAGCCTCTCACGCCTGCTGGCGATGCTTTTCACCAAGAGGCGATTAGACTGACTGAGCCTTTCGAACAGTTACAGGTTGATCCGCAGTTTAAATGGTTCGACTATGATAATGCCTTGGATCAATGGATTGAAAATGCAAATCACCAGCAGTTAAAAGCGGACTGGGATGAGTTCAGACGGCAAAATAATATCGACGCCTTATCCGATAAGTTAGAAATAGAAGTGGAGGTGGAGAGTACAGCCTCGCAAGAATTAGATGACCAGCTTATGTCACAACCGCTGGTCGACAGCTCCAATGAGCCAAGTAGCGATGAGGAAGCGCTGGAGGCGGAACTGGCGGAACGAGTTTTGCAAGCGGCGCAATCCGCTGAGGTGCAACAACCACTAAATCTAGATGGTGACACAAAGATTACCGATATCGAGGAAGCTAGGCGTTTTATCGAAGCTGCAGAGGCCTGGATAGTGCAGCGCGAGAAGGAAGAAGCCGAAGCCCTCGCCGCTCAAAAAGCCAAAGAGGAAGCTGAAGCCCTCGCTGCGCAAAAAGCCAAAGAAGAAGCCGAAGCCCTCGCTGCGCAAAAAGCCAAAGAAGAAGCTGAAGCCCTCGCCGCTCAAAAAGCCAAAGAAGAAGCCGAAGCCCTCGCTGCGCAAAAAGCCAAGGAAGAAGCCGAAGCGCTCGCTGCGCAAAAAGCCAAAGAAGAAGCTAAAGCCCTCGCCGCTCAAAAAGCCAAAGAAGAAGCCGAAGCCCTCGCTGCGCAAAAAGCCAAAGAAGAAGCTGAAGCCCTCGCCGCTCAAAAAGCCAAAGAAGAAGCTGAAGCACTGGCCGCTCAAAAAGCCAAAGAAGAAGCTGAAGCACTGGCCGCTCAAAAAGCCAAAGAAGAAGCCGAAGCGCTCGCTGCTCAAAAAGCTAAAGAAGAAGCTGAAGCCCTCGCTGCGCAAAAAGCGAAAGAGGAAGCTGAAGCTGAAGCACAGGCCGCTCAAAAAGCCAAAGAAGAAGCCGAAGCGCTCGCTGCTCAAAAAGCTAAAGAAGAAGCTGAAGCACTCGCCGCTCAAAAAGCTAAAGAAGAAGCCGAAGCCCTCGCTGCGCAAAAAGCGAAAGAGGAAGCCGAAGCCCTCGCCGCTCAAAAAGCCAAAGAGGAAGAGCAAGTAGCAGAAGCCTTGGCTGCCGAGATAATTAATGAGGCGGCTAATACTAAGGCCAATGCTCTGGACGATGCCCTGCGCAAGCAGGAAGCCGCAGAGGCACAGCAGGCACTAGACTCGGCAAAAGCTGCTGAAGCAAAAAAAGCGCAGGAAATAGAAGAAGCACGATTAGCCAAGCGGGCTAAGTTGCTCGAGGCAACGCGCAAGGCTCTGGAGGCAGAGGCTGCCATACGAGCTCAAGACGCTATTAATACCGCCGCTAAAATGAAGGCGGCCGAAGAAGATAGAAAGGCGGCCGAAGAAGAAGAACTCAAAAAAGCGGCTGATGAGAAAAAAGCGCGACAAGCTGCCGAAGAGGAACAAGCCAAAAAGGCCTTAGAGGCTCAGTCAACTGAGGCATCTGAGGCACCGCAAGAAGCCGCCGCCGTTGAGGACGTTCCGATTCATTTGCAGGAAGCAGATGCGCTGTCTCAGCTTTGGTAGAGGCTCGTGATATGTTCAGGCATTCGCACCACCGCTAGCCGCCCTCACTCACCATTAGCCGGCCCGACCGATAGACCCATGTTTTACATGGTCTCCCCTTCAGGAGTCGAACCTGAAATTCAAGCTTAGGAGGCTAGCGTGATATCCGATTTCACCAAGGGGAGAGTCGGCCCGCAGTATATAGAACATTTTGGGCCGGCAAAATAGAAAGCGGGCAAACAGCGCCAAAAATAGCCACGTTTTGATCCCGTTTAGCGGATCAATATCCTATACAATCCGCGTTATGAATTTACTCCTCTTAAAACCTCAGCAGCTGTCCGACAGGGTCGCCGTTGTCACTGGGCGCCAGTTAGATCAACTGACCCAGATCCAAGGCTGTTCTGTTGGTGACACTGTGCGCACCGGCGTGCTCGACGGGCTGATGGGTATTGCAACGATCATTGAGCTGAATTCGCAGCGTGCTGTGCTGGAGCTCAATCTCGATAGCCCCCCTCCGGCTATCACGCCACTGTGTTTGGTGCTGGCGATGCCACGTCCCAAAATGCTGCGACGCACATTGCAGACTGTGGCGTCCATGGGTGTTAAGGATCTGTACCTGATTAATTCGTTGCGTGTCGAAAAGAGCTTTTGGCAATCGCCCTTTCTGCATACTGAGGCGATTGAAGAACAACTGATTTTGGGGTTGGAGCAGGCCCGTGACACGCTCTTGCCGCGCCTGCATATCCGCAAACGCTTTAAACCTTTTGTCGAGGACGAGTTACCGGAAGTGATTAAAGACAGCAAAGCGCTGCTGGCACATCCGCTGACTTCGACGGCCTGCCCAATCAATCTGCAGCAGCCTGCCACTCTAGCAATTGGGCCTGAAGGTGGGTTTATTCCCTACGAGGTCGATCTACTCAACGCTGCGGGTTTTGAAACAGTGCACATTGGACCGCGCATCCTGAGAGTGGAAACCGCAGTGCCGGCTTTAATCTCGAGACTGTTCCCCGCTTAACGTCGACGTGGTTTGGTGCGTGATGAGCGCGGCATCGATTTCAATTTCGGCTTGACCTTTTTACTCTCACGGCGCATCTCGTCCTTCTCTCTGCGCGACTCGCCGGGAACTAAAAAGCCATCGCCACTGCCGATCAAATCAGATCGCCCCATCCGTCTCAAGGCTTTGCGTAACATCGGCCAGTTTTCGGCGTCGTGATAACGCAGAAATGCTTTGTGCAGCGTGCGCTGCTCCTGACTTTTGGCGCTAAATATCTTTTCGTCGTTATTTTTGCCCAGCGGCTTTAGCGGATTTTTCTCGGTGTAATACATGGTGGTTGCCGATGCCATAGGCGATGGATAAAAACTCTGCACCTGATCGACGCGGAAGCCATTGGCTTTGAGCCAGAGGCCGAGGCTCATCATATCTTCATTGGTTGACCCTGGATGTGCGGAAATAAAGTAGGGAATCAAATACTGTTTTTTACCCGCCTCTTTGGAAAAGCGCTCAAACATCTCCTTAAACTCATAGTAGCTGCCCATGCCCGGCTTCATCATCTTAGACAGGGGTCCGTCTTCAGAGTGCTCCGGGGCAATTTTTAAATAGCCGCCAACATGGTGTGTAACCAGCTCTTTGACATACTCGGGATCTCTCACCGCCAGGTCATAGCGCAGCCCCGAGGCAACCACGACTTTTTTCACCCCGGGTAGCTCTCGTGTCTTGCGATAGAGTTGCGTGGTGTGTTTATGATCGGTCTCTAAATTGACACAAATTGTTGGGTAGACACAGGATGGCCGGCGACAGGTCTCTTCGATCTTTTTATCTTTGCAGTTGAGTCGATACATATTCGCGGTCGGGCCGCCGAGATCAGAAATTACGCCGGTAAAGCCAGGTGTCAGGTCGCGGATTTTTTCCACTTCGTTGAGTATCGACTCTTCCGATCGACTCTGAATAATGCGCCCTTCGTGCTCGGTGATTGAGCAAAAGGTGCAGCCGCCAAAGCAGCCACGCATAATATTTACCGAGAAGCGGATCATGTCATAGGCGGGAATCTTATCGTCGCCATAGGTCGGATGAGGCACCCGCTTGTAAGGCTGATCAAAGACCCAGTCCAGCTCCTCAGTCTCCAGAGGAATCGGCGGCGGATTGACCCAGATATCATTGCGGCCTTGATTTTGCACCAGCGGCCGGGCGTTGCCAGGATTGGTTTCGCGATGAAAAATACGGTCGGCATGGGCGTAAAGTACTGGGTCTGCAACAACAGCATCAAAGGCTGGCATGCGAATATAGGTGGAGCTAGGGTCAGTTTTGATCGCCTGAGTGTCGGGAATAATCGATACCGCCTGCTCCTCATTTACGGTTTCGGCGCTGGCACATTTTTCGGCTTGCTGCGCACTCAGACGAATCGATTTGGCATCAGCGTTATCACTTGGCTGCGACATTTCGTAGGGATTTTTCGGTTTGTTTAGCCGGCCTGGCTGATCTACCTTGGTTGAATCGATCTCTTTCCAGCCCTTGGGAATGGTTCGGCAGAGGAAAGCACTGCCGCGGAGATCGGTGATCTGGCGAATATTTTCACCATTTGCCAGTCTGTGGGTCAACTCGATCATCGCGCGCTCAGCGTTGCCATAGAGCAAGATATCGGCAGTCGAGTCAATCAATACTGAGCGCTTAACCGTCTCCGACCAATAGTCGTAGTGAGCGAGACGCCTCAAGCTAGCCTCAATACCACCCGCGACAACCGGCACATCAGCAAATGCCTCGCGACATTTCTGCGTGTAAACCGTCACAGCGCGGTCTGGACGCTTGCCGCCGACATCGCCAGCAGTATAGGCATCATCATGGCGTAGGCGTCGATCTGCCGTGTAGCGATTGATCATCGAATCCATATTGCCAGCGGTGACACCAAAATAGAGATTAGGTTTGCCGAGTGCCTTAAAGCTCTCAGCATCGCGCCAGTCAGGCTGCGAGATAATCCCGACCCGGTAACCCTGCGCCTCGAGCACTCGGCCGATCACCGCCATGCCGAAACTCGGGTGATCAACATAGGCATCACCAGTGACCAGAATTACGTCACAACTGTCCCAGCCGAGCTGATCCATCTCATCCCGAGACATCGGTAAAAATGGCGCTGGCAGCAGGCATTCAGCCCAATATTTTGGGTAGTCAAACAGGGCTGTTGGTGTTTTAGACGTTACTGGCATGGCGGATATACGCTTTTATTAAAGTGTTTTAACGGCTGGCATTGTACCGGAATTCATACCGTGGAGAGCGACTGTTTTTAGCACCATAATAATCGTCAAAGCGCTGCTCTTTTGGGCAAGGTCCTCGCCAGTTAAATTCGCTTTAGGCTTTTTTGCGAATGATAACGATTATTATTAACATTTAGAGTTGATCGGCGTACAATTACCTCATTCATTGCTGACATCAAGAGACAAAAATGACTCTGTGGGATCTCAAACAAGGCGCATGCGCCACGGTAGACAGCTTTTGTAGCGCATTACAGGGCGAGTATCGCACTCGTCTCAGCGAGCTAGGTTTTCACCCCGGCGAGCAGATCGCCTGTGTTCTCTCGCCCAGCCTTGGCGCGCCAAAGCTTTATCGGGTGAACAATACAGTTTATTCGCTCGATGACAGCGTTGCATCATTGATCAAAGTCGCCTGCTAGAGCTGCCAATAGTTAATGTCTAAAACAATTCTTATCGGTAGTCCCAATTCGGGCAAGAGCCTACTTTTCAATAAACTCACTGGGCTCAACCAAAAAGTTGCTAACTTTCCCGGTATCACAGTCAATATCAGCTCGGGAAAAAGTCTCGCAAACCCCGCCCAAGTGCTAATGGATTTCCCCGGCGTCTATTCGCTACATGCTATTTCGGGCGAGGAAACCATCTCTGTAGACGCCTTTTACGCTGGGCTCAAAGACCCAGAGGTAAGCTGCGTCGTCTGCGTGGTCGACGCCACCCGCCTTGAAAAGGGACTTATCTTTGCCCTGCAGGTAATCAACGCCTGTGCCGAGCAGAAAAAGCCCGTGGTGATTGCAGCCAATATGATCGATGTGTTGGATGGTCATGGCATGAGCATGGACGTCGATGGTCTTGCTGGCGCGTTAAAGGTACCAGTGGTCGCCATTTCTGCGAGATCGGGGGTCGGACTCGGCGACCTGCAAGCATTGATCGCCAACCACCGCGACACACCCAGTGCCTTTGTCAGCGATATTATTGCCACTGATGATTCTGTTGTTCATCGCCAGGCGCAAAAACTCGCCGCTAACTTTGGCCCCAAGGGCGACCTGCTAATTAATTCGCAAACCCGACTCGACCGCTTTTTTCTCCATTCCTGGTTTGGTGGCGTTAGCTTTCTGTTCATAATGTATCTGCTGTTTCAAAGTATTTTCACCTGGGCAGCACCGGCTATGGATGCAGTCGAAGCAGCACTGCAGTTTGCTGCCAGTGTGATTTTACCGCTGTTACCCAGCGGCGCTGTCAGCGACTTTGTCGCCGATGCGCTGTTTGGCGGTATTGGCGCGTTTCTGGTCTTTGTGCCACAGATATTTATCCTCACTCTGGTCGTCGGGATGCTCGAAGACAGTGGCTATCTGGCTCGCGCTGCGGTTATTTGTCACAAACCACTGCGAGTGTTTGGTCTCACCGGCAAGAGCTTTATTCCGATGCTCTCCAGCGTTGCCTGTGCCATACCGGGAATCTATGCTGCGCGTACGGTGGACTCTCCGCGCAAGCGCTGGCTGACCTATCTCGCCATCCCTCTGATGCCCTGCTCTGCTCGCCTGCCGGTGTACAGTCTACTGATTGCCGCGTTTATTCCTGCGAGCGCTGCCTTTGGTGGGCTTGTTGGCTGGCAAGGGTTGGCGATGGTGGGTATCTACCTGTTTGGTATTCTCTGTGGTCTGTTAGTCACCGCGGTGGTGTCTCGAACCAATGCTGCGCTGCAAACTGACCTGCCGTTTGTTCTCGAGATGCCGCCCTACCGACTGCCGTCGTGGAAGCCGCTGCTGCGCAATGCGTGGAATCGCAGCAAGCATTTTGTCACCAAGGCGGGCAAAGTGATCTTTATGGTAACGGTGGTGATTTGGGTGCTGGGTTACTTCCCCAATCAGGGCGCATCGTTGGGAGATTCTTGGTTGGGCTACCTTGGCAAGATGATCGAGCCGCTGTTTGCGCCGTTTGGTCTCGATTGGAAATATGGCGTGGCGATACTGTCCTCTTTTCTGGCTCGCGAGGTGTTTGTCGGCACGCTGGGAACCTTATTTGGCATTGAGGGTGGTGAAGAAAATATTATTTCCCTCGCTGAACATATTCAAAATAGCGGCCTGCCGATCGGCGCCGGTTTTGCGCTGCTGGTATTCTTCTCCATTGCACTGCAATGTGTGTCGACTCTGGCCGTTCTGCGCAGAGAGACTGGCTCCTGGCGACTGCCGGCACAGCTGTTTGTCAGCTATAGTATTTTTGCTTATGCCGCAGCCTGGCTCACTTTTATTCTGGTTCAGAGTATCGCTGCCTAGCCCAACAAAATGCAGCTGGTTTACTCAGCCGTGGCGATTTTAAGCCGTTATAAAAAGTCCATTGCGAATTGCCGTTTAAGCGCATAAGGTGACCGCAATTATGCACAGACTCACGATTCAAACGATTCCCTATCACGCCAACAGTGAAATCCTGTTTGCTGCGGTTCGCGATCTCCCCGATGCGGTATGGCTCGACAGCGGTAAGCCGCGGAGTGCTCAGGGTCGCTTTGATATTATCTCGGCCTGCCCTGACGCCATTATCGAAACCGTTGGACAGCTATCGACGATTAGCGATAGCACTGGGTTACGCAGTAGTCTCGAAGATCCGTTTGTCCTCGTTGAACAACTTCTCGCGCCACTCTCGAAGCCTGATACAGATAACCAATACCCCTTTGTCGGCGGGCTGATTGGCTACTTTGGCTATGATCTGGGCCGCCGCTTAATCGATATTCCGAGCACAGCCGACACGTTGGCGACGCTGCCAGATATGCGAATCGGTCGTTTCCTCTGGGCGCTGGTGGTTGATCACGACAAGCAGCGCAGCGAGCTGGTCTTCCATGCTCAATGCTCGGATGAGTTACAAACACTGATTTGCTCGCGACTGGTTAACCTCGACTCCGTCGATGCCGACAGCGCGTTTAAACTCAACAAGAGATTTTCTGCCACTCTGTCAGAGTCACAGTATCAGGCGGCAATTCAAGAAATTAAACGCTATATCAGCGCCGGCGACTGTTACCAGACCAATTTTACCCAGCACTTCGCAACGCAGTTCTCTGGTGATCTGTGGTCTGCCTACAAGGCCCTGCGCAGCGCCGTCGGCTCACCCTACTCGGTTTTCTGGCAGTGGCGTGATCAGGCCCTACTCTGCCTGTCTCCAGAGCGCTTTATCAAGGTGTCTGATAATCAGGCCGAGACCAAGCCGATCAAAGGCACGATTAAGCGTGGAAGCGATATTGAAGACGATCGGCAACGCGCAGAAATATTGATCAATAGTGCCAAGGACCGCGCCGAGAATTTGATGATTGTCGACCTGCTGCGCAATGATCTCGGCAAAAACTGCCAGCCCGGTAGCATTCGTGTGCCAAAATTATTTGCTCTGGAAAGCTTCCCCAATGTTCATCACCTGGTGAGTACTGTGACCGGGGACCTGACTGCTGATGCAACACCTCTGGGTCTGTTGCGCGATAGCTTCCCCGGCGGGTCGATCACCGGAGCACCGAAAAAGCGCGCGATGGAAATTATTGAGGAATTGGAGCCGGTGCGACGCTCGGTGTACTGCGGCAGCATTGGCTATATCAGTGCCAATGGACGAATGGATACCAATATTGCTATTCGCACACTGATTGCTGACGGCGACACATTGCACTGCTGGGGCGGTGGCGGCATCGTCGCAGATTCGATAGAGGCTCAGGAATACCAAGAGTCAGTGGATAAAATCAAAGCGTTACTGACTGCACTAGAGCGCTTTATTGAATAACTGATTGATTAACCGCTAATTTATACGGTCAGCTTATAAGCCGTATGCTTTGGCAACTTCTTCGGCAATAGTCTCAATACCCGCTTTTACCACTGCGCCATCCTGAGCATAGGAAACGCGAATACACTCCTGCTGATGGCGCCAGTCATCAGTGATGCCCGGAAAGAAATTATGCCCGGGTACCACCAGTACACCGCGGGCTTTTAAACGCTCGTAGAGTAACTGACTCGAAATGGGCAAGTTCTCAAACCACAGCCACAAAAAGATCGCGCCCTCCGGACGATGAATTCGGTAAGGCAGATCACCCAGCGCCTGGCGAAACCATTGCACCGTCTGGTCAGCCCGCTGCCGGTAAAATGGTGCGATCTGCTGTTGACTGAGTGACAGTATCTCACCGCTGCTGACTAACTCTCTGGCCAGAGCGGGCCCAAGATTGCCGCAGGCGAGACTGACAATCGTGTTGGCTCGGGTAAAGGCCTGAATAATCTCCTCCGACGCAACAATAATACCGGTGCGCACACCAGGCAGGCCGAGCTTGGAAAGACTCAAAACAAGAATGGTATTGTGATTCCAATGTGCTCGAGCATCATTGAAAATAATGCTCGGAAACGGCAAACCGTAGGCACCATCGATGATAAAGGGGATATCATGCTCCGCAGCAATAGCGTCCAGCTGCTCAATTTCGCCATCTGTGAGCACGTTGCCGGTGGGATTTGTTGGCCGCGATACACACAGCGCGGCGCTTTGCTGGTTGATATTGAGCCGTGAGAAATCGACATGATATTTAAACAAATTATCGTCGAGCAGCTCGATGTCAGGACGTGTGGCGGTAAACTGATTGTCACTCAGTCCAATATCGCGGTAGCCAATGTATTCCGGTGCTAGAGGAAGATGGATAGAGCGCTGGCTGCCATCACTCATGGTTCCAGCGAACAGGTTGTAAAGTACAAAGAACGCCGACTGACTGCCGTTTGAAATAGCAATATTGCGCTCTGACAGTTGCCAGCCAAACTGCTGACGCAGCAGCCCGGCTATCTGCTCGCGGAAGTCCTTATCTCCCTGCGGCGACTGGTAGACTCCCATCAAGCTGTGGAGCTGTGCAGGATCAGACAGAATCGTCTCCATTCGGGCCTTAAATACCTGCTCAACCTGAGGAATACGGCCGGGATTGCCGCCACCCATAAAAATCATGTCAGGGTTTTCATTGAGCGCCGTACCCAGGTCATCCATCAGTTCCACGATGCCTGACTGACTGGAAAACTTCTCACCAAATTTGGATAACTTCACTAATACTCTCTCCTTGATATTTAACCTAGTTACTCACTGCTGACGACAGCAGATCGGGCCCGCTTTGATTAACCTTATCTATTGACCCATATAGCGAAAGGTGAAGTTGACTCGCGGTTGATCAACAGTCTTGGTTTTGGCCACTCGGTGTTGCCAGTAACGTTGAATGCCCGCTCCCATAACCAGCAGTGATCCATGCGGCAAGGAGATGGCCAAACGCTCTTTGGTTACAGTGTGGCGCAACTGAAAGACCCGTTCTGCGCCGAGACTGCATGACGCAATCACCGGCTCAAAGCCCAGCTCGGGCTCATCATCGGCATGCCAGTCGACACTGTCTGACCCATCGCGGTAATAATTAACTAATGCGCGATTAAATCGCTGGTCTGCCTGCGTCTCAACCTGCTCGCGTAACTGCTCGATCCAGTCTGGAAAACTCACTGCCTGCAGCCGTATATTCGAATAGGTATAGCTCGTGCTGGGATCACCAAACCACTGCTGCAGCCGCGGAATCGGAATAGTTTTGCCAACGATCTTGATGCTGTCACGGCGCCAGTCGATCGTGTTAATCGCCTTAGAGAGCAGTACATCAGCCCTCTCCTTATCGAGCCAGTTGGGCCAAAACGCAATGCTGCTCTGACGCCCTTCGCTCAAGGTGACTGGAATAAGCTGATGATCAAATAGATCCATCAGTCGGCCCCATACACGCGCGGCTCAATCTCGAGTTCAATCGCAAAGCGCTGCTTGACCGCATCGCAAAGCTCAGCCGCTAATTCGAGTAATTCAGTGCCATTGCCGCCACCGAGGTTAACCAACACCAGTGCTTGCCGATCATGTACGCCGACCGCGCCGCGTACAGTGCCTTTAAAACCACACTGCTCGATCAGCCAAGCGGCGGGAATCTTGCTGTCACCATCAGCCTGAGCATAATGTGGCATCTGCGGATAGCGCTGCAAAAGCGCGTCCGTTTGGGCCCGCGTAACGAGCGGGTTTTTAAAAAAGCTGCCGGCATTGGGAATCAGTTCGGGATCAGGCAGTTTTTGGCGGCGAATCTGGCAGACCATCGCGCTGACCAGTTCGGGGCCAATCTCCGCAGCCGATCTGGCATGCTGGTTAACGGCAGCTTGCAGCGCGGGGTACTGGATGTTTATCTGCGGCTGGGTAGTTAAACCTAAGGTGATATCGACAATAAGATAGCGATCCCGAGCGGCGTTTTTAAACACACTATCGCGATAGCCAAATTGGCAGGCGGCACGATCAAACTCGACCGCTTCTCCCGAGAGTTTGTCGATGGCATTTAACGAAACAAACAGATCTGACAGCTCAACCCCATAGGCGCCAATATTCTGAATCGGTGCCGCACCCATGCTGCCGGGAATTAATGCCAGGTTTTCCATGCCGTACCAGCCCTGTTCGAGGCAGCTCTGAACCTGTTGATGCCAGTTTTCACCGGCGGCAAAGGTTACCTCGATGACCCGGCCCACAGCGCGATGACTGACGCCGCGAAGATCCATATGCACAACCAGCCCAGAGAGGTTTGCCGCCAGCACAATATTGCTACCACCGCCAATAGGCGTCACGACTAACTGTCGTGAGTGGGCAAATTGCAGTGCCGCACGCAACTCTGCACGGTCCCGCACGGTGCAGAAAAATTCAGCCTCAGCCGGCAGCGCCAGGCTGTTAAAGGACTGCAGAGATACGTTTTGTTGAATAACCGGCATCAAGTGCGCAGGGCCTGCAGATGGTTGGACTCAATATGCTCTAAGAGCCCCATGGATGCCTCTTCAACCAAAGCAAAAACCAGTTCAAAGCCCTCTTCGCCGCCATAGTAAGGGTCTGGTACTTCTTGAGGTTTAGGCTGCTCTGAAGGGGATTGCTGACAAAAATCCAGAAACAGTCCCAAGTGTCCGGAAAAGCCCTCTGGCTGCATTGCTCGCAGATCGCTGAGATTGGCGTTATCCATGGCAATGATGTAGTCAAATTGATCGAAATCCTCAGGCGTGACCAGACGTGCTCGCAGGGCACTGAGATCATAGCCTTTAGATTTGGCCACCTCAGCCGTGCGCTGATCCGGAGCATGGTCAAGATGCCAGTCACCGGTGCCGGCGGAGTCGACAGTAATGGTCTCGCTGTAGCCTTTGCTTGCGACCAGTGTGGCAAACACGCCGTGAGCTGTGGGTGAGCGGCAGATATTGCCAAGACAGACAAATAGAACCGATAGGCTGGTTGACGCTGTAGTCATAGTGCTCTCAATAGGGTCGAATTTATTTAAAGTTAATTAATAGGTATTTTCTCTAACTACCTGTTTAATAACTATTTAATAGATTAATTGAACCGCTAGCGCAGCAGCTCAGCAACAGCTTGCAAATCGGCCTCTGTGTCAACGCCGGCTGGCACGGCCTGCAACGCATGGACGGCATGGATCGCGACGCCGTGCCACATAAAACGCAGCTGCTCGAGCTTCTCCGTCGCCTCAATCGGTGCTACTGGCCAGGTGACAAAGTTGTTTAGCTCGCTGACTCGGTAGGCATAAACGCCTATATGGCGACAAAAATTGTGCCCTGCAGGCAATGTCGAACCGACACTGCCAACTTCGATCTCATCCCGCGGCCATGGAATTGGCGCGCGACTAAAGTACAGCGCAATATCGCGCTGACTTGTCACCAGCTTAACCACATTGGGGTTGAGCAGATCATCGCGATTATCGATCGCTTCAGACAACGTCGCGACCCCGGCATGGGGGTTAGCGGCGAGATTGCCCGCCACCTGATTAATCACCGCAGCTGGTATCAACGGTTCGTCGCCCTGCACATTGACCACGATCTCATCATCTGCCAGTCCCAGCAGCGCAGCCACTTCCTGAAGTCGATCGGTACCAGATGGATGATCGGCTCTGGTCATGCATACCTCTGCGCCAAACTCTCGCGCTGCGCTTTCAATACGCTGATCATCGGTTGCAATCACCACCCGATGAGCGGCACTTTTACCGGCCTGTTCCCATACGCGCTGGATCATCGGCTTGCCGGCTATATCACGGAGCGGCTTACCAGGAAGCCGTGTCGAACCGAAACGCGCCGGAATAATCACTGTGAAGTGCATAGAACCCCTACTCTACCTATCTAATATTTGCTTGGACTGCGTTGCATTAAGAGCCTGCAGCTGAGCCACCAGTTTATCGATAAAGACGCTTTCGATCACTGCTTCAACGTCGAGCACCCAAATATTCTCTGCGATCGGATTGCTTTCGCTAAGCATAATTTTAACCGCGTCTTTAGCGGTAATAATAACGGCTAAATCATCGTCAAACGTGAGATTGGCGGCAGTCAACGCCTGATGATCATCGTAGCAGTGAAGCTCAGCGTCCAGGCCGAGCTCAGCCAGAGTGTCGGCAAAACGCCGCGGGTTACCGATTGCCGCAACTGCATGAACCCGTTTAACGGGCTGCAGTAAATGCCACTGCTCGATTGATTGGCTGGCACCAGATAGCAGCTGCGTCATTCTGCGTGGCGCGATAGACATTGTTTCACACGCCATTTTGGCGATATTGAGCGGCATAGTATTGGCACCGCCATTAACCACCACAAAATCAGCTTGCTGGGCTCTGCCTGGACTTTCACGCAGCGGCCCAGCGGGCAAGCAGAGGCCGTTGCCGAAGCCCCGCTGTCCGTCAACAACCACTATCTCGATGTCGCGGTGCATGCTGTAATGCTGTAAACCATCATCGCTGAGCACCACATCGCAATCATAATGACTGAGTAGGTAGGTAACTGCTGCACGGCGATCAGTATCAACGACTAGCGGACACTGAGTGAGCTTGGCGATTAAAAGCGGCTCGTCGCCACTCTCGGATACTGGCGTCTGTGAAGTCACCGCCAGTGGGTAGCTGTTAGCCTTGCCGCCATAACCGCGACTGACGACACCTGGTGAGAACCCGCGTTGCTTAAGCGCATCAACCAGTGCAACGATCAAGGGCGTTTTACCGCTGCCGCCGACAGAGACATTGCCCACCACCACCACTGGCGCGCTAAAGCGCCGGCCCTGATAACGCGACTGCAAATGCGCTCGCCGGGCAGCCGATAACAGTCTGAAAAGCCATGACAGCGGCCTCAGCAGATTGAGCCATAGGCTATTGTTCTGCCAGGCTTGGGTTATGCGCTGCTCGACAGACAAGTCTAGACGACCTCAGTCTCATTAAATTGCTGGCGATAGAGTTGCGAGTAGCGACCTTCTAGCGCGAGCAGCTCAGCGTGACTGCCCTGTTCAATAATGCGGCCCTGCTCCATGACGAGGATTCGATCGGCTTTCTCTACGGTGCTGAGCCGGTGGGCAATGACGAAGGTAGTGCGTGATTTCATCAACTCTTCGAGAGCCGCTTGAATATAGCGCTCAGAGTCTGTGTCCAGTGCCGAAGTGGCTTCATCGAGAATCAAAACCGGGGCATCTTTTAACAGCGCTCTGGCAATTGCCAGTCGCTGACGCTGACCGCCAGACAACATAACGCCGTCGTCACCAATCATGGTTTCATAGCCATCGGACATCTGCTCAATAAACTCATCGGCATAGGCTATCTTGGCGGCGGCCTTAACCTGCTCAAGCGAGCACGTGGACAGCTCGCCATAGGCGATATTATTGCGCACGGTATCGTTAAACAGGGTGACGTTCTGGCTGACTTGGGCAATATGATGGCGCAAATTAACTAATTTAAGATCATTGACATCCACACCATCGAGCAGAATATGGCCTTCACCATGGTTATAGAATCGTGTAATCAAGCTTGCCAGTGTGGTCTTACCGCTCCCAGAGGAACCGACCAAAGCAATGGTCTCGCCGGGTTTTACATTGAAGTTAATATTCTCTAAAACCAGCGGGCCATCGTCTTTGTAGCGGAAATTAATATCTTTAAATTCAAAGCGCCCGGTCACTGAACCGAGCTCAAGCATGCCATCATCCCGCTCCGGTGTCGCATCGAGAATTTCGAATATAGATTGCGCTGCAGCGATGCCTTTCTGGATGTCACTATTGATTTCAGTGATTTGGCGGATCGGCTTAATTAGCATGCCAGAGGCCACCAGNAAGGTGATAAAACTGCCGGTGCTCATGGTCTCAAGAATGGCCGGACTAAGCATAAAACTGGTGATGCCAGCAAAGGCTAACGACACCAGCAACATTACCAGAGGGTTACTGATGCCCTCGGTTAGCGCCATTTTCATATTTTGCCGACGATTGCTCTGACTGGCTCTGTCTATCCTCTGGCGCTCATTGTCCATGGCGCCAAACATGCGCACTTCTTGGTAGCCATTAACGACTTCTTGAGTGACATGGGTAACATCACCCATAGCGCTTTGAATGCGTGTGCTAATCGCCCTAAAACGCTTGCTTACCACCGCCACTAACAACGCGACCAACGGCATAACGGCGAGAAAAAACAGCGTTAGCTTCCAGTTTACATAGAATAGATAGCCCATCAAACCCAGTACCAGACTACCCTGCTGAAGCAGCGTTTTCAGCGCTTTGGTACTCGCCTGAGTCACCTGCTGAACATTAAAAGTGACCACTGAAACCAGATGCCCGGACATTGAGCGATCGAAAAATTCGAAGGGCAGCAGCAGATACTTATCAAAAATATCCACCCTCAGGGAATGCACAAGATAGTTGGACACATAGGCGAGGCCGTAGCTGCCAATAAGGTAGCCGATACCTCGCAGCACACTGATGATGACCAGAAAAAGCGGAATGACCAACCAGGGTTGCTCAAACATCAGATCACCCAGCAGACCCTCGGCAAACATCGCCGTCATGCCGGTCTGAGGCATTTTTGTTGTCACATCGCCAGCGCCAGCACTGGTGAGAGAGCCGACGGTATCTGTGATAAAACCCAGCAGATCGACAAATGCCACTTCGGCAAAAGAGTGCAGAACCAGCCCAAAGATACTGACTACAAACGCCAGCCAGTAACGTCGTACATATTTCAGCAGCCGCAAGTAGGTAGCGGCGCCAGTCGGGACGATCTTGTTGCTCATAGAGTTACGGCTCTTGTGGCTGTTGCGTTGCAATATTTAGTGTCTCAAATCCTAACCTGCCCGCAGCGTCCATCGCGGTAATAACAGCCTGATGAGTGGATTGCGCATCGGCGCTTATCACCAATGGAATCTCGCTATTACCGGCCGAGGCATCCCTTAAGGCTGCCATAATGGTCTTGATATCACGATTTATCAAATTTTGTCCGTTGACCGCGTAACTGCCATCTCGAGCAACCACTAATTCCAGTGGCGCCTGCACACTTTTTGCGGTGTCACCGTCTGCCTCAGGCAAACTGAGAAGCATGCGCGTCTCGCGAGTGAAGGTGGTAGTGACCATAAAGAAAATCAACAACAAAAACACCACATCAATTAATGGCGTGAGATTAATGCCATTATCGTGTTTTGGCCGGCGCGGAAACCTCACAGCGATTTCGCTAAAACTGGGATGGCTTTAGGCATCGCTATGACTGCCGTAACAGATCGCTGTGCATAGCGTCGACCAGTTTAGTCGCCTGGCCTTCTAGCTGTACCACCAGAGACTCGACGTGGCGTTCAAAATAGCGATGGGAAATCATTGCTGGAATGGCGATAGTCAGTCCTGCGGCCGTGGTAATCAGCGCCTGAGAGATACCCCCAGCCAGATCGGCGGCATTGCCGGTACCAAAGAGCATAATGTCGGCAAACACCTGGATCATACCGAGCACGGTGCCGAGCAAACCAATCAGCGGCGCCATATTGGCAATGGTGCTTAATATGGACAGAAATCGCTCTAGTTCATGGACCACCTGGGCCGCAGCTTCTTCGATACTGTCTTTCATAATCTCACGACCATGACCACAGTTGCTGATCCCCGCAGCGAGTATATAACCCAGTGGTGACGAGTCGCGCAGCTCTTTGAGGTCTTCTCCCGCTAGCGCCTTATCACGAAGCTGCTGCCAGGCTTTGGTTAACAAGCCGCTGGGAATAATCCGCTCAACCTTGAGGGTGATCAAGCGCTCGATCGAGATTGCCACGACAATAATTGAACAGATCAGTAGTGGCCACATCAACCAGCCGCCAGCGAGGAAAATTTGATACACAGTGTTGTCCAGTCAGTCCATTAAACGTGATCGTGACCTTACCACAAACCACGGCGTGGCAAAATCCACAATCTAGGGTTAACGCCACCAGCGCTTAGCGTCTAGTCGCGCTGCGCTAATCTTTAGCTGCCCTGAAGGCGACCATTGAAAAGAAACCGCGCCCTGCTGTGCAGTGTTCCAAAGTATGCTGCCGATATTCGAATAGCGCGTCGTAACCACGTCGTGAGGATGTCCAAACTGGTGCTGGTAACCAGCAGAAAATACCACATGTTTGGGCATCAGATGCCGAACAAATGCNTGGCTAGAGGATGTNTTGCTGCCGTGATGCGGTGCNAGCAGAAGATCAATGGGCGCAGCACTTAAGCGCTCAGAGTCGAGTAATTGATACTCNGCGGCGGTTTCGATATCGCCGGGCAGTAAAATGNTGATGTCACGCCAGCGGATCTGAACCACACAGGAGCTATTNTTGCCCGTATTGCCGACCTGCTCGTCAGCGCGTGGCGCCAACACCTCGAATACAACATCGTCCCACCGCCACTGCATACCGGCACGGCAAATCTCCGCGTTTTGTCCCCGACCTGCTCGTCAGCGCGTGGCGCCAACACCTCGAATACAACATCGTCCCACCGCCACTGCATACCGGCACGGCAAATTTCTGCGTTTTGTCCAGCCAGAACAGTTTGCGGATAAGCCACGGCCGGCCCAGTCATAAGCCTGCGGCTCTGCAACACCTGATTTAGCGAACCAAACCCGCCACTGTGATCACCATCCTCATGACTGATCGCCGTCATATCGATGGCGCTCCAGCCGCGATGCCAAAAAAAAGGAGCGATAATGCCACTTCCGGCGCTAAAGGCTTGGCTATATTGCGCGCCGCTGTCATACAGCAGCGTGTGCGTTTTTGTTTCTACCACCACGGCCAGGCCCTGCCCTACGTCAAGCACCGTGACACGGAGACCAGGCGAGGTTCGTCCTGCTGCCAACAGCAGAACCAGAGGCAGCACACCCAGCCATTTTTCCAGGCGTCGCTGCGGCAGCATAAGGCTCAGCCCAGCAAGCAGCGCTGCCAATAAGGTTAGTTGAGAGGTGCCAGCAGGCGAAATGGCAAACCCGTAATCGCTGGGCAGAATAGCCAGTAATTTCCAGAGGACGCCAATCGACCAATCGGATATCTGCCAAAGTCCCTCGGCTGCGTCGAGGGAAAGTGGCAGCAGTAGACAGCCGAGTAACACACTGGGCACGCTAACCACTGAGACCCAGGGAATGGCGATAATATTGACCAGCGGTGCAAACCAGGACAGTCGTCCGATAAAGAAAAGCAGTGGCACGGCCATAATCAGTAGTAAGGTCAGCTGCGCGCTGAGTGCCCGTTTTTGTGGCCACCAGCGGTCTATTGACTGCCACGGAGAAAACCAGCCAATCAAAATGGCCACGGCACTAAAAGAGAGCCAAAAACCAGCACTCAACACCGCCAGTGGTTGCAATAGCGCGATTAATGTCACAGCCCAACTCAAACATACCAGTGGTTGAATGCGACGCCGGCATAACTGTGCTATCACCACGACGGCGACGGCAATCAGAGCTCGCTGGGTTGGTAGAGAAAAACCTGCTAGCAGGCTGTAAGCAAAGGCCGCTAGCAGTCCGCTAATGGGCCCCAACCAATGTAATGTCAGAGTGGGTAAATTGACTCTCAGGAAACCAGCTGCAGCGTTGACCATGACTGCCACACGAGCTAAGCCTTTGCCGACAGCTGTTCCCAGCAACGCAATCAAACCAATATGCAGACCCGAGATAACCAGTAAATGGACGATGCCGAGTCTCGCCAGATCTTGCCACCAATCGCCGAGCTGGCGCTTATCACCGATGCTGAGAGCAAGTAGCACTGCGCGACCACGAGACGACAAATCGGCATTATTAATCGCCGTTCTAATCAATGATCTCAGCTGCGCGGGCAGCGAGCCAATGTAACCAGCACTAAAATCGCTGCTGTGGTCTAGGCGCTGTGCCAAGTTAGGTGAACGCACATAACCGGTGGCTATGTAACCCTGTTGCAGCAGCCAAGCCTGATAGTCAAACGCCCGTGGATTAACGAACCCTCTGGGCCGTCGCAAGCGCACCACGAGTTGCCAGCGCTGTCCGGCTTCAAGCCCATCTTTGCCATACCAGCCGAGCAGCACCCTGCCCGCTGCAATCTGGCGACTGGAATCAGTCAGCGATTTAATACTATCGACACTAAAGCTGAAGCGGCTGCGAAGGCTATTGCTCTCAACTAAACCAACGATATGACCTGAGACCAAAAACTCGTCTCCATTGAGCGCCTCGGGTAGCGTGGTGCGGAGTAACTGCTGTGCTGAAAATATCCCCCAGAGCATGCCTGCGCAAAGACATAATAATCCGCGCAATCGAGGCAGAGACCACAGCGGCAGCAAGCTGACAAAGGCCGCGAAGCTAAGTGAAAAATTCGGCAGCCAAGGCCACCAGGCGACCGAAAAAATACCCATCGATAACATAATCAAATTGGCCATTATCGATCCTTCTTTGCAGATATCCGTTACACTGATACAGTCTCAGCCCTGACTGGCACTGTAACGCTGGGACGCAGCAAAAAAATGTAACTCCACCGCACTCCAGTCGAATAATGGCGTTAACGGACTATGAAACATCTGCTGATCATCTATCACACACAATCGGGAAACACAGCACAGATGGCGGCAGCCGTTATGCGCGGCTGCGAGACCGAGACCGGTGTTGAAAGTCGATTGCGCCAGGCCTTCGATGCAGATCTTGACGATTTACTGTGGGCCGACGGGGTACTGTTTGGCACCCCGGAAAACTTTGGTTATATGAGTGGCGCGCTGAAGGACTTCTTTGATCGAACCTATTATCCGGCTGAACCTCATCAACTCAATCTGCCCTATGCTCTATTTATNAGCGCCGGCAATGATGGCAGCGGTGCTGNNAGGGAAGTTGATCGCATCGCTTGCGGCTACCCGCTAAGAAAAATCAGTCNAGCGCTGATTGCCAAGGGCGATATTAATCAGGCTCATCTCAAACAGTGTGAAGAGTTTGGGCTGTCNATGGCCGCGGGCCTCGTAATGGGAATTTTTTAAGCATGAGTAAAGGGCTAGTATTAACCGGCGGCGGCGCGNGAGCGGCTTATCAAGTGGGTGTTCTCAAAGGCATCGCCAGAATATTACCTAGGTCTGTCTACAATCCCTTCCCGATTATCTGCGGCACCTCTGCCGGGGCGATCAATGCCTTATCGATTGCTGGGCGAGCGGGCCCATTTCGCTTGCGCACCAGCAAGCTGGAACGTATTTGGAACGAACTCACCCCAGCGGACGTCTACCGTACCGATCCTCGAGGCGTATTAAAAAACACCTTCCATGTGCTGGCATCATTTTTTCACAGCGGCTATGGCATCGGCAAGCCTATTTCTCTGCTGGACAATAGTCCACTGCGCAAGATGATGGATAATTATGTAAAGTTCGATTATCTCGATACGGCGATCAGTAATGGCGAACTCGAGGCCATAGCAGTAACCGCCATGAGCTACGCAAGCGGCCAGTCAGTCACCTTCTACCAAGGCAATGAGAAGATAGCGCCATGGAACCGCTCAAGACGTCGCGGCGAAAAGATCGAGCTGAGTATTGATCATTTAATGGCATCAACGGCCATCCCCGGGCTTTTCCCAGCCGTGCAAATAGAACGAGATTATTTTGGTGATGGCGCCGTGCGCCAGTTAAAGCCGATCAGTCCAGCGCTGCATATGGGGGCTAATAAACTGCTGATTATCGGTGTCAGTGACAACGCCGGGCGCAGCCCACGAGTCAATGGAATGGAGCATTCGCCATCCACTGCACAGATCGTCGGGCACATGTTTAACAGTGCCTTTATCGATGCTGTCGAAAGTGACCTCGAGACCCTGCATAATATCAATCGTCTCGCCAGTGCTCTGCCCCAGTCGTTGCGTGAGAAAAACAATATTACCGACCTCAACCCCATTGACGTGCTTGCCATTTCACCCACGGAATCAATCGACAGTATCGCCCAGGAACATCTGCATGAACTGCCACGGTCACTGCGTCTATTTTTGAGTTTGACTGGCGCGACCGCCCAGGGTGGCGGCTCCAGTGCGGCTAGCTATCTGCTCTTTGAACCCGGCTTTTGTCGCAAACTGATCGATATGGGTATGCGTGACGCGCTAGCTAAAGAGACTGATATAAAAGAGTTTTTTGAACTTTAGCAGACGCCTTGCCGATAAAGCCCAAGCTTGTCAGCAGCCCATAAACAGCAGTGCAAAGAAAGCAGGTTATAAAAAGCCGCGCAAAAAAAAACGCAAAACCGAGGTTTTGCGTTTTGTTATTGGAGCGGGAAACGAGGTTCGAACTCGCGACCCCAACCTTGGCAAGGTTGTGCTCTACCACTGAGCTATTCCCGCAGAAGCTTGTCCTTAAGCAACAATAAAAATGGCGTCCCGTAGGGGAGTCGAACCCCTGTTACCGCCGTGAAAGGGCGGTGTCCTAGGCCTCTAGACGAACGGGACGTGACTGGCTAGGAGGC
>JGI20156J14371_10000765_pt1 | contig 27897 bp, 25 predicted proteins | sample COG_06_FD_14371 | JGI IMG/M metagenome (IMG submission 14371)
CCATGAAGTAAATGACTCACTACCGCTAATCCAGCTTATGACTGCACCCCATATAACAAGTAAAACTCCATAATAGATACTGACGCTATCCATCGGTTTTCCTAAAAACTTAAATTCATCATCCTTCATGCTTACCTCTACTTTTATAAATGGGGTTCGTATTCTCTTTTAAATCAGTTTTTAATATTCTTATTTGGTTTATACCTTAGAGTTATTTTGATTTCTTTGGAAGTCACGTATTTTGGCAACAAACAGATATAACACGCCGACTAGAATCAAGAATACACTTAAGCCATAATTTAAGGATCTATCTAGGAACAAACCTGCAATAATTGGCCCAATTAGATTAGACAACTCAAAAAGAATAATGAATGAGGCGTTAGCTGAAATAAGTTTGTTTCCTTGAAATCGTTCAGAGAGCATTGCTAATGATATTGTATACATAAAATAAATTAAACCGCAGCCAAGAAACGCTAATGTGAGAGATATACTCATGGATATCAAAAAGAATGGAATAAGGGAACAACAGACTATACCGAATATTGTGACATAGTAAGCTGTCGTTCGGTAACCCCATTTTCCCGCAATGAGTGCTAGAGGGTACTGGAGAATAACATTTCCAAGTCCAGCAGCAATTGGGAGGAGATAAGCTAGAGATCCAAGGGCTAATGGCATGCGACTGACTAAAACGGGTATTAGGCTTATGAGTGATAAGTCAATTAAACCGACTAAAATACAGCCAGCTGCTATCGTAGGGCCTGCTTTTAATAAAAATAATGGTGATTGAATTACTTCCTTGCCGTGATTGGGTTGTACATTTCGTAATAGAGTTAAGGGAAATACCGATATGGTTTGAAGAACTCCAATTACGATAAAAGGGGTTGCAGTCGAGATTCCCGTTATCCAAATAACTGCTGGTCCAGCAGAAAACCCGAGAGCCATCGAAACGACGTACAGTGACATTGCTTTTGTTCTATTTTTATTGGAAACAAGCTGGCCCAACCACGCTTCAGATATCACCCAATGCAATCCAAAACCTAATCCTGCAATGACCCTTAGACCAATCCATATTATCTCGCTGTTAAAAAATCTAAAAGCAACTCCCGCAACTGATGCTAATAAAATTCCACAGATGGCACCTCGTAAATAACCAATTTTTGTAACAATTCGTGGTCCAAAATAAGCACTAATTATAACTCCTACTGAACTTGCACCAGTTATTAAACCTATGTTTGAAAAAGAAATATCTTTCGTATCTAGCCAAAGAGCAATTAAGGGAATGTAACCGCCAAAAGCCATACCCAAGCCAAAGGTTGATAAAAAAATAGGTATTAAATTTGTTGAATCAGCAAATGTGAAATTGGAGCTTTTCAATGTTGACAAAATTTGGTTCTCGATGTCTGAGTCTGAACTTCTTGTAAAGTTAAGATTATTTGGGTTATTGTCTTTACTTGGTATACATAAGTTAGATAAAAAGAAACTTATATTTGAGGATTTAATTTATGAATCTTTATTCTAACACTATGAAAGTCAAAGGAAAAAAGGTTTAGCATGTGTGGAATTGTTGGATTGTTTTTAAAAGATCAGAACTTACAACCTGAGCTAGGCACGTACCTTGCGGATATGCTAGTAAAGATGTCAGACAGAGGTCCAGACAGTGCCGGCATGGCTTTGTACTCAAAATCATTGCAATTTGATATGAAATTGACGTTAAAATTTGAACCTGCAGTGCGAAAGCAAGATTTACAGGCCATTTTAGATAAAGATTTGAAAAATAAGTTCGATGTTCAGTTGCGGGGTAGTCACGTGGTTATATGTTTTTCTAAAAGCGATTGTGACGTCGTCTTAGATTGCATTACACAATTCAATAGTGTCGCTTGCGTGATGTCCAAAGGTGAGGTTATTGAAATATTTAAGGAAGTTGGTTCCCCGAGAAACTTTGTTGAGCATTTTCAGATTTCTGGGTTTCACGGAACCCATGGAATAGGACATACCCGAATGGCTACTGAATCGGCCGTTACAACGAGTGGAGCTCATCCATTTTCGACTGCTTTTGATCAGTGTTTGGTGCATAATGGCTCACTTTCAAATCATAATGGTATACGAAGAAAGTTGTTAGCTGATGGGATGAAATTTGAAACAGATAATGACTCGGAAGTTGCTGCAACTTATCTGTCGCAAAAAATAGCTTCTGGATCAAGCCTGAGAGATGCCCTTAACCAAAGTTTAGACGATTTAGATGGTTTTTTTACTTTTGTTGTTGGTATCAAAAATGGATTTGGAGTTTTACGAGATAGAATAGCTTGTAAGCCCGCTGTACTAGCTGAAACAGATCAATATGTGGCGTTTGGATCGGAATATAGGGCGTTAACGAACCTACCTAANATAAACTTAGCTAAGGTCTGGGAACCAGAACCTGCAACAGTATATTTTTGGACACATTAGTATGAAGATTTTTGACCTCGAGAATGATAGCTTAAGAAGCCTAAATCATAACCTTCAGTCAATTAAAGCCGGCTCAGTAACAACAGATTGGCAGGTGGAAAATCCAGGGGGAAGTCATGCTTTAGCCGTAGGACTGAATGCTGAGGTTAACGTAAGTATTAAAGGATCTACGGGTTACTATTGTGGAGGAATGAATCAACAAGCTAAGATCCATATTTATGGGTCTGTGGGTCCTGGCGTGGGAGAAAATATGATGTCAGGTCAGATAATTGTTGAGGGGGATGCTAGCCAGTACGCTGGTGCTACTGGTCATGGGGGCCTGTTGCTAATAAAAGGTAATGCATCTTCTCGCTGTGGAATTTCGATGAAAGGAATTGAAATTATTGTTATGGGAAATATTGGACATATGTCTGCTTTCATGGCTCAATCGGGAAATCTAGTTGTTTTAGGTGATGCGAGCGATGGTCTAGGCGACTCCATTTATGAAGCTAATATATTTGTAAGAGGGCAGGTAAAAGGATTAGGAGCAGATTGTATCGAAAAAGACATGAGGTTAGAGCATATTAATACCCTTGAACGTTTACTTCTAACAGCTAATTGTGATGTTGACTCGAAGAATTTTCGAAGATACGGATCAGCTCGATCTCTTTACAATTTTAAAGTGGATAACTTGAACTCGTATTGAGGAAAATATGAATAAGAAAAAAGAGCCTAATAGTATCCAAACACTACCAAAAGAATCTTGGACTTTCTCTTCTGAGGTCAATGCTGAAATACGAAGAGCTGCGGCGACTGGGATTTATGATATCCGAGGAGGTGGTGCTAAAAGGAAACTACCTCATTTTGATGATTTGCTTATTTTGGGTGCTTCGATGTCGCGTTATCCTCTTGAAGGCTATCGAGAGAGTTGCAATACAAGCGTGACCCTTGGAGATAGATTTGCTTCTAAGCCTTTAATCCTAGATATTCCAATTACTATAGCTGGAATGAGCTTTGGTGCTTTGTCTGGTAATGCTAAGGAAGCGTTAGGACGGGGTGCGACTGCGTCTGGTACTTCTACCACCACTGGCGATGGCGGAATGACCGAAGAAGAACGAGGACACTCGTCCAAGTTAATTTATCAATATTTACCAAGTCGATATGGTATGAACCCTAATGATATGCGGCGTGCTGACGCCATTGAAATTGTTGTAGGACAGGGTGCAAAACCAGGTGGTGGTGGAATGCTGTTAGGACAGAAAATCTCAGATCGAGTTGCTGAGATGCGAAATTTGCCTACTGGTATTGATCAACGATCCGCGTGTCGTCACCCTGATTGGACTGGCCCAGACGACTTAGAAATAAAAATCCTTGAAGTGAGGGAAATTACAGGATGGGAAAAGCCCATATATGTGAAGATTGGTGGTGCACGGCCTTTTTACGATACAACGCTTGCTGTTAAAGCTGGGGCAGACGTAGTGGTTCTCGATGGTATGCAAGGAGGAACTGCCGCCACACAAGATGTTTTTATTGAGCATGTTGGGCAACCCACGCTAGCATGTATACGGCCTGCTGTTAAAGCTTTGCAAGACCTGAATATGCATAGGAAAGTCCAATTGATTATCTCAGGAGGAATTAGAACGGGAGCTGATGTAGCAAAGGCTCTAGCCTTAGGTGCAGACGCAGTATCGATTGGTACAGCAGCATTGATAGCACTTGGTGATAATGACCCTATTTGGGAAAAAGAATATGAAAAATTGGGAACCAAAGCTGGCTGTTATGATGATTGGCATGAAGGAACAGACCCTGCCGGAATAACGACTCAAGACCCTATACTAGCTGCTCGTCTTGACCCTGTAATTGGTGGTGAGCGAATTAAAAATTATTTAAAAGTTATGGTTTTGGAACTTCAGACCCTTGCTCGAGCGTGTGGAAAAAATGATGTTCGGAATTTAGAACCTGAAGATTTATGTGCTCTCACGTTGGAAGCTGCTGCTATGGCGGGAGTTCCTTTAGCTGGAACAGATTGGATCCCTGGGAAATAATTTTTTTGGAAGATTGATTCTGATATTTATAAGTATAAATATACGGTCCAAAAATAGGTCTTTTGCCGAATTATTTATTTATAAAAATTTGTCTAGAAGATATAGCGTCAAAGGCACAGTCGCACTAGCTAAAACCGTTGTGAGCATTATTGCTGTGGCCGTTCGTCCTTGGTAGGTAAGATAAAATTGCGATAGGGCATAGACATTTGCTGCAATTGGTAAGCAGGAAAATAAAATTGCGACCTTGATCCATAGTTGATCCGCCATTTCAAAACCGAAAAAAGGCCACGATAGAAAAATTATTGCAGTCAAAATTGGATGCAGGAAGAGTTTAAAAAATACCAAAAAACCTAATTCAAATTTAACGGATAAAATAGGCTGCCCAACTAAGGTGATTCCTAAAGCAAATAGTGCGGTCGGGGCTGCTGCTCCCGCAAGCAATTCAAGAAGGAGGGTAGGTGTTTTTGGTAACTTATAGTTCAGAGAAACTGACAAAAAACCAACGAGTACCGATAGAAGCAAAGGATTTTTAACAAGTGATAAAATCATCCTCTTTAATGACGCTTTAAAAGAATAAGATTGAGACCGCGCGGCTGAAACTGCGGCTAAGGTAAGAAGTACAATTGTATCTCCAACTAAAATTATAGCCATTGGTAGGGCTGCACCTGCTCCAAAAGCCAGTAGGCAGAGAGGAACGCCAATATATCCATAATTTGGCATTGTTGCATTAAGCCCAAACATAGCGGGCTTTGAATTATCTAAAAGAAATAGCCTTTGGCCAGTAGTTGCAGCTACTGTAAAAATCATAATTGTCGAAATTTCATATTGTAGAAGGAATGAAAAATCCATTTTATTTGTAACTGGGCTACTATTTATCGCAACAAACATAAAAGGTGGTAGTACTACGAAGAAAGCGAAGCGAGCAAGAGTTCGCCCTTGCTCTCCATTAAACCAGCCTAATTTACAAGATAAGCTACCTAAAAAAATTATTATAAAAAATGGTGTGGTAATGGTAAGAATGTCAATCAATGGAGCACCTTTATTAATTTGATAATTTTGATTATATTTATAACTTAGATAACTCACAATATGCATTGGTTAGGTACAAAGTTGTCCATTATCAGTTTTAAACCGCTAAATTAATTCAGTATATAGGGTATTCAGGCAACGGTCAGAGGCAGAAATAGGTGGCAAATCAACACTTGCAAAGGTATAATTGTGTCTTCTAGGTCAACAAATAAGCCCTGATAAACTTTACTATTTACGTATTCTCACTACACAAGTTTTTTCAGGTCTTGCGTGGGATTTTAGGAGCCATATCATGAATTGGTTTTCCAGAAACTAATTTTGGAACAACTCGTTGATCTGGGTCTATGAATACATGACATATTATTGGTTCATCCATCTGCAAAATTAATGCTAGATGGCTTTTCAAATCTAACTGATTTTTCATAGCGTTATACTTTGTGTCATAAGAATAAGATATCTTCTCAAAATCAGGAATGCTCAAACCACTGGCCTTATTTACTCCTACATATTTTTGTTCAAATATGCTTCCTGAGTGCCTTTAATCAAACCATTTACATCATTATTTATGACTGCGTAATCGACAACTGAGGTCTACACCCTTTACGCAAAAGGCAATATCTCATCTTTAAACTTTGGTAGTAAAACCATTTGTATGCCAAGCGTCACTTTTAATTTTAATCTTCTTTTCAAATCAAAAGCATATTTAATGTTCTGCATCGTCTTATCAAAAACTTCAGTATGTTGAGGTCCCTTGAACATAATCCTAGTATAGCCCTCAGGAGTACCTGCAGCTACTTTGAACCGCACCCGCTTTAAAAATATGTGAGCACTTTGATAATCCTTATCAGCTCGCCATTCCCAACCGTTGGTGGCATTACCTACACCAATGCCCACTTCAGCAGCTTGATAGATAAATGGTACATACGCCTAGGACAAAGTACTTTCTCCATCGGAAATAAGCGGAACACCTCGCACCCCAATCTTCGGAAAGTCTTAAAGCAAATTTAGCATCCTTGATTTTTATAAAACACGTACTTCAGGTTCTTGTACAATCGCATAACAAAAAGAACGTCTTGTGACCCCTGAAAGGAAAATACCCTTTCCAGATTCACTCACCTTTATTGTTCGACTAAAATACTGGTATGCAACAACTAATAATACTAATTGAATTTCTTGCTAACTCATATATTTCATTGAGTAAATGCGTTTTGTTCGTGCGATTAAGAAGATTTTCCTTTTAAAAAATCGCATCTGTTGCTGAGCTTGTATATATATACCCATACACCCCCGCCCACTGGCACTTGCGTACCCCCCAAACTCAACACCCTTTGTAATCCTTAGCAACGCACACTCTAGCTAGGTTCTGTGCCTTTTCTATTTGAGATGAAGTCATTTTCTCTGTTAGTTTATCTCTATTTGATTTTGCTCGTTCATTTTCATTTGAAGCAACGATATTCCACCACATGTAAGCATAAACTTCATTCTTGAGAACACCTTGTCCTGTAGCGTAACTATATCCTAGATTTAATTGTGCGGAGGCATCCCCCTGTTCAGCAGAAAGCGTAAACCATTTTACTGCTTCTTTATAATCCAGAAGGACACCTTGTCCTTTGTTGTACATATTTCCAAGATTGAATTGTGCGGCTGCATGTCCCTGTTCAGCAGAAAGAGTATACCACTTTACTGCTTCTTTATAATCCTGAAGAATACCTCGTCCCTCAGAGTACATAAATCCTAGATTTAATTGTGCGGAGGCATCTCCCTGTTCAGCAGAAAGCGTAAACCATTTTACTGCTTCTTTATAATCCTGAATAACGCCTAGTCCGTCCTTGTACATAACTCCTAGATTATATTGTGCAGGGGCATGACCCTGTTTTGCAGAAAGAGTGAACCACTTTACAGCTGTCTTGTAATCCTGAAGAATACCCTTTCCGTCATAGTACATAACTCCAATAAAAGATTGTGCAGGGGCATGACCCTGTTCTGCAGAAAGAGTATACCATTTTAGAGCTGTCTTATAATCTTGAAGAAGACCTTCTCCAAAATCGTACATAAATCCAAGAACATATTGTGCATTAACATCTCCTTGTTCAGCTAAGGGTGTCCACTTCTTCAACGCAGTGGTATAGTCACCAATGCTGTAAGCATCAAAACCCTTTTGAAAGTCACCACCCCAACTCTTCATAGGAACGAGCAGAGATAGCAGTGTAGCAAGTATGAGCGTGTAATGTTGCATGCTGTTCATTTTACATCAGGAATTAAGTAAATCAATAAGGCGTTGCATTAGGTTCTAGACATTGATTTTAGTAGCTTCCATTTTGAGTAGTGCAATTGTTTCTTTGAGGTCTGTTTGGTCTTCAGAATCATCACCTGTAAAATTTTTATTCTTTTAATTGCTCTGGACTAACTGCACGCCCACTCCAATCGGCTTGAGAACGAGGTGCTCCGTTGCTATTATATGTAACAACTATAGTTTTTAATAATGCCTCTGCAGACGCTACAAGAGGATTATGCTCTTCTAATTTCTTTCTATACCACTCATTTCCTTCTTTAATTTTTTTGTGGTGCTAGTCTTCTGGCGTCAGAAAGATTACGTCCTAACTTCCTCTGGTCTTGTTTTCTTCCACATATTTTCCAATTCTCTTTTGGAAGAGTTGCCTCAACATAATATATGCCTTGATTCCTACCAGATTTGTAGACTCTGACTTCACTGTAACTCAAGGAATCCATAATTATTTGGTACTCCATAAACGTCTGGTACATGCGTTGGTATATGCGATTATGCAGTATCTTATACTGAAAAGTCCTTATTTTCAAGCACTTAAGTAAAAAAATAGATGATTGGTGACCCCTGAGAGATTCGAACTCCCGACCCTCTGATTCGAAGTTACCTGCTCTTTATTAGCATATAGTTTGTAAAAAAGAGTAAATATCCTATAATATACTTTAATTTACAAGTATTTTACAATATATCAAGAGCATATCATTTGCAAGTTAGTGCAAATAATGGTACAGTTTTTGGAACCCATATGGAACCCATAAGGAACCCATAAAATGCCTGACCGTTCAGATACTCGATTTACAGATGCCTACATTAAAAACTTAAAACCACTAATTAATCGCTATGACGTTTATGACGCCAACTTGGCGGGGTTTGGTCTTCGCGTTAGTTCTTCTGGGACAAAAAGTTGGATTGTTCTTGGTCGTAATATGGAAAGAAAGACTCGTGTAACTTTAGGTCGTTACCCACAGATGGGTCTTGCAGTAGCTAGGCAAAGAGCGATGATCGTTTTGAGCGATATGGCTGATGGAGAACATAAGAGATCTAAAACTTTGCAGCTATTTGATAGTGGATTGGAAGATTGGTATGAGAAAGATCAGGCAAAAAATAAAAGCTTCAGTCAAGTAAAGAATGCGATCGACTTGCATGTAAGACCCTATCTAAAGGGATTTAAATTAGCGAATATCGAAAAGCGAGATATAATTCGTATTATTGATCGAATAGCAGAGAAAACTCCCACTCAGGCCAATAGAGTACTAGCCTTTTTAAAGCGGTTCTTTAATTGGTGTATATCTAGAGATTTACTTATTATTTCACCTGCAAATGGGATTGGTAAAGCAAAGACGGAGTCTTCCAGGGATCGGGTCCTTTCAGCAAGTGAATTGAAATCTATTTATCAGGCTACCTATAAAATGGATTATCCATTTGGCTCATTATTTAGAATTCTAATTTTAACTGGGCAAAGGTTAAACGAGGTGGCCGGGTGTAGCTGGGAAGAATTTGATCTAGAGAACCAAAAATGGGAATTACCAAAGGATCGGTCAAAAAATAAAATCAGTCATTTAGTTCATTTGAGTGTACCCGTTTTAATGGAGATGTGTGAACTTAAACCAGTAGCTAAGCATGACTTGGTATTCACTACTACTGGACACTCATCGGTAAGTGGTTTCTCAAGAGCAAAGAAACGCCTTGATGACCTATCTGAGGTTAAGCTATGGCGGCTTCATGATATTAGGCGTACGTTCGCAACGATTACAACAGAAAAACTAGAACATGAACCTGTTGTTGTTGATCGAATATTAAATCATGTGAATGGAAGCGTTAGAGGAATAGCAGCAGTATACCAAAAGGGACAGTATCTAAATAAGAGGAAAGTTGCCTTGGATGCTTGGGCCGAATATGTCCAAGATCCCTATTAAATTCATATTATCCCATAAAGTACCAAAATATCCCATAAATATAATTAAAACAATTACTTACCAAACATTTAAGTTGACTTGCAATATAGCTTTATGCTACGAACATACTAAGCGATTGCTCTCTTGTAATCGTTCGGGAAGACGCTCCACCCGTTTTGGAAAAGCGGTTTAACACGATCAAAATTATGCTCTGGAATGCGCACAGATGATCGCGACTTTTTTCAAACCAATAAGGAGCTCTTAAATGAACTTTATATCACGTAATGAGGTATTAAAACTTTTCGACATTAGTGTGTGGACACTTCGCCGATGGCAAAAAAATAACAATTTTCCAGACGCTATTTCCGCTTCTGGAAAAGTTAGAATATACCGCAAACCTGAAGTCGAGAAATGGTTAGAGGCACAGGCTAACAGCTCAGAGTCCGATAATTCAAAATAAAGCCCACGGCGTGGAACCCGTGGGCTTATTATGACATGTAACTTGAAAACTTAATTCACAATTATAGCATACGGACCTACGCGCCTCAAGCATTAGGTGCTAGAATGACAATTTATAAACTCTCTGCTGAAAGGGAGAAAATTACAGAATTTATTTCTGAGATTACGAAAGATTGGCTCAAATCTTCTAATCAATTTGGAATGTTTGAAATACGGTGCATTGGCGAAAAGCCTGCATTTATCAAATCATATTTACCAAGAGATAAAGATAAAGCGGTAGATCTTATCATAAACAAAAATCAAGAAAATTTTAATGTCTATATGACTATCAATCCGATTGATCCAAATGCAGGGACCATGAAGGCAGCTAAAGACAAAGATATAAAATGTGCATACTTTTGCTTTGCAGATGCTGACGATGAGAAAGGTATAGAAGGCCTTGAACTGCTTTCATTAAAAAAACCACCTGACATCATTGTTAATACAGGTACTGTTCCCTATTTACGCCAGCATCATTACTGGCGATTAACCACCCCTTGTACAGACATGGAAAAATGGAGGAGCTATCAAAAATTGATAGCTACGTCATGTGGTACAGATCCCAGTATTGTTAATCCAAGTCGAATTATGCGGGTCGCGGGTACGGTGAGTTATCCAAATCCTAAAAAGGTTTTGAGAGGCTATAAACCAGAATTAGTAACAATGACGAAAGGAGCGGCCCATGGCTCTAAGTAAAATTGAAGATTGGGATGAGTTTCTTGTTACATCAAAAAATGGTTATCTTGATTTAAATAAAATGCCGTTGCCACTTAAACCTGAAAAAGTAGCGCAAACTCAATTGATAGGGAATGAGTGGCATAATACAATATTGCGTCACGTTGGTAGTTACGTTGCAAAAGGCTTGACTGATGACGATATCCATACCTTGACGATGAAATCCACTCTGGATGGATATACAGTTGAGGAAACACGTACAGAAGTTCAGGTAATGATTGATGGTGCCCGCGTGAAAGGCTTTGATCCAGTCAATTATCATGAAAAACCATTGCTAGAACTTATTGCTAATATCGAATTAAAACCCATTCAATGGCTCGTTGATGGCTTAATAGAGGCAAAATCGACAAGCCAAATATTTGGAGTATCTGGGAGTGGAAAATCCTTTATTGCAATAGATTTAGCTTGTTGCATCGCCTCTGGCAAAGATTTTCACGGACATTCAGTGGTCAGTGGACCCGTTATATTTGTTGCCGGCGAGGGAAGACGTGGTGTCGTAAGAAGGATATCTGCTTGGGCAAAACAAAACTCTTTTAACCTATCTAATATGAAGCTCTATGTTAGTCGGACTTCGGTTGGGATCCTAAATCAAAGTGAGTTAAAAAAGCTCAAGACAGAGATAAATGGTATATCTGAAAAATTTGGANACCCAGCTTTNATAGTTCTTGATACTCTCGCACGTAATTTTGGCAATGCGAACGAAAACGANACCCAAGACATGAGTGGNTTTNTCAAAGANTTAGAGCNTCTCAATGATGAGTTTAACTGTGCCACATTAATTGCTCATCATTCAGGGCATGGAGAAAGTGATCGAGGGCGTGGTTCAAGTGTGCTCTACGCAGCACTCGACCAAGAATATAAAATCTCTAAAACCGACGATCGTATTGTAATGCGCAATACGAAGATGAAAGACGAAGATGCCGCAAGCCCTATGCACTTTTACTTAGTTCCATTTGATTTAGGAAAGGACGAAAATGGCGTTTCAATCAATAGCGCAGTTTTAGAATATCGAGACGAAGAGGTAAAAGAAAGTGCTAGATTGACCGACGGGGAACGTTTGGCGTTCATCGCTTTTAATAAAGCTGCAACAGAGTTAAAAAAGTCTCCTCTTGATTTAAATACATCGGTATTGCATCTCGACCAATGGAGAGAAGCATACTACAGCATTGCAACGCAGGATAACGCTGAGACTAAACGAAAAGCCTTTGCTCGAGCACGAAAAACGCTCCAAACAAAGGGTCGGGTTAAAGTCGAAGACGATTTTTATACACTTTTAGACCGGGACACTGGGACATGACCGGGACATTGGGGCCATACGCCAGGGCTGACATTAGCGGGACAGACGGGACACATTCCTATAGGAATGTCCAATGTCCCGGTCAGTGGAAATATTCTAGGTACCCTAGAGAGTATGATCAAAATAGGATCGGGATTTCCTATAATCCTGATACCCCCCTTTTTGGTATTTTCCATAGTACAGCCTTATCCCCTGTTAGGTTCAAACGGTGGGATAGAAATATGAGACAGCTATATCCTAACATACTGTCCCGTCTCAGGCGGACCCTAAAAAATCACTTTTTCATGACACCGTATAACAGGGGGGATTTTAATGTTTGTAAAAGGTAATGTCGATATAGGAGTTGAAACCCGCTTTGGGCCTAACTGGCCGGGCAAAAGGTGCCTTGCAAAAACAAGAAGGGGCACAGCGTGTCAAAGACCTGCATACAAACGCACTGGTCGTTGTAAATTGCACGGAGGACTCTCGACGGGAGCACGGACTCCTGAGGGCTTACAACGAATCTCAGAGGCAAATTTAAAGCATGGCATGAGGATAAAAGAAAAGCTTGCCACACAGCGCCATCTTGCTGCTGTTAGTCGAAGCTTACGAGCTGAAATTAAGCGTATTGAAACTGCTCTCATAAATGCAGGACTAATGCCTTTCGATTAGGCGTCCTGGTTTATCATGTCTGTTGAGGTTTGATAATGATTGGGTCGCAGTAGATCCATAGGATCTACTGCTTTCACAACCTGGCTTAGGCTAATTGGTCTTTTAAATCAAAGGTGAATTGCTTTTGTTGCTTTGAGATAACAAACCTATTTTTTGCAGCGTCACTTAGATTCTTCCTTTTTGATACTAGGGTAAGTGTCGCGTGGGTATGGTGCCATTTTCGCCAATCATTGATTAGCTGCTTTGATACCAACTCGTATATTGAAGAGTTGTCTAAACTCACTGTTATTTAATAAGCCACTAAAACTATCAAGTAAAAAATACAAGTTATTAAAAAAAATTAAATATTGTTAAATTTATAATATTATAATAATTTTATATATGTTGGGCTTGAAAAGTAAGTTTGGTTGAATCACAGGTGGCGTAACAAGAATCATTTGCTTAAGCGGAAAAATATTGAGGGAAAGGTAAAAAAATCACGAGTTTCTAATTAAATAAAAGAATTACAATTTTATTTTACATTAAAGCTACAAGGGCAAAATATATGGTAGAGGTAACATGCGTTTTAGACGCAAGAGCTGAATTGGGAGAAAGTACTGTATGGAACTCAAAAACTTGTGAGCTTTGGTGGATTGACATTTATCAAGATAAGATTCATAGATTTAACCCAAAATCAAAAATAAATGACTCTTGGAGTACCCCAGAGCACCCAGGGTGCATCAGCTTTCGAGAAAATGAAAAATTAATACTTACTATGGTTTCTGGATTTTATTTTTTTGATCCTCAAACAAAAGAATTTGAAAAATTATTAGATCCTGAATCTGACCTCCCTACAACCCGATTCAACGACGGAAAGACTGATAGACAAGGACGATTCTGGTCAGGTTCTATGTTTGATGCCGATGAGAAAGAAATAGAGTTTATTGGAGGGCTTTATCGACTAGATCATAATCTTACAGCGCATAAAATGGTGAGCAATATTGCCTGCTCTAACGGTCTAGCATGGAGTCCGGATAGCACCGTGATGTACTTTTCTGATAGTCACTCCGGTGAGGTTGTTCAGTATGATTTTGATCCCGAAACTGGCAACATTGACAATAAAAGACGATTTATTGATATGTCAGCCTTAGGTGGAGTTGCTGATGGTGCTACTGTTGATAGTGATGGATGCTATTGGGTTACCATACCGATTACTGGTAAAGTATGCCGTTTTGATCCTAATGGCGTATTAATGCAGACAATTCATTTGCCGACAGATTGTCCAACGTGTTGTGAGTTTGGAGGAGAAAATTTGGATACTCTTTTTGTCACATCCGCTACGTTGAATAGACCAGAAAAACATTTTGTAAATCAAAATAATCCAGGGGGATTATTTGCAATTGAAGGGACAGGGGCTACAGGTTTGAGTTTGTGCCCTTTTAAAGGGTAAAAATTATATAGATTTTATTGTTCTGGAATGGCAAGACGGACAATTAAAATCAAGAAGACCAGCTGTTAAAAAAGGATTGGCGTCAATACTATCATAATTGATGAGGTTTGATTTGGAGTGTAATTTAAAGTCAAAAGTCGCCGTTGTAACTGGTGCTGCAGGAGATATTGGTAGAGCCATATGTCAAAGGTTATCGGATAATGGGGCAAGAATAGCTGCACTAGATATTAACCTTTTAGCCGCAGAGAAGCTAATGATGTCAATAGATTCGCTAGAGGCATTCCACGTTGATATCTCGGACAGCGCTTCAGTAAAAAAGAGTTTAGAAATGGTAATTCAACGATTTGAAGGAATCGATATCCTTATCAATAATGCTGGAGTAAATTCGTTAGATCATCGGGTATCCATCGACAATTTCTCAATTAAAGAATGGAACCGTATCATTAACATAGACTTAGACGGCATGTTTTTAATGAGTAAAGCTTCATCAAGACACATTTTAAAACAAGGTTCTGGACGAATTATAAATATATCTTCAGTTTTAGGACTCGCGGCAATGCGTCTGCAAAGCCCTTTCACAGCTGCCAAAGCTGGTATGATTCATCTGACTCGCTCAATGGCTTTGGAATTAGGACCCAAGGGTATTTTAACTAATTCAATAGCGCCAGGTTCAGTTTTAGGTGAAGGAACAAAAAAACTTTTCTATGGCGACGATGGACACTTTAAAGAGCACACAAAACAATTTTTATCACACGTTCCGCTCGCTCGACCAGGTACACCTCTCGAAATAGCAGAAGTAGTACTTTTCCTAGCTTCGGCGCATTCTTCATTTATAAATGGTCAGATTCTTGCGGTGGATGGAGGTTGGACTTCAGGCTTTATGCATTAAAGAGGTTTCAATGAAGATTAATCTAAATTTGAAAAATATTTACTTGGAGGGTGAAAGAAACCATATATCACTTGCTATATGTGAAGCATTAACTTTCAACGGTGGGAAAATGCTTTCTGCGACAAGTAAAATTGTTCCAGATATCATTTTGATTTCATTGCCTCTTCAACCTGATGATGGACTAGATTTTAATATTTACTTTCAGAAAATTGAGATAATCAAAGAAAAAATCAGCAAAAAAAAAGGTGGGAGGTTATTATTTATTATTTCAGCACTTTCTGAGATTCCAATGCGGCGTTATCACTCATACTCCATTGGCATGAGCGGTATTCGAACAGCAATCAAAACTTTGGCTATGAGCTTAGGTCCTACAACTTTAGTCAATGGGATTGGAGTTGGCCTTGTTGGAGAACCGCTAATATCGGGAGATCGCAGTATGAGTTCACATACTCCAATAAAAACTGCAGGTAGCATCAAACAAGTTTCAGATACCGCTTTATTTTTTTGTGATCCATTAAATTCTTACACAACTGGACAAATCCTTTGTGTTGATGGAGGCTGGTCAGTAGGTTATGGACGAAACTTTTAATGTGATAACCCTCCGATCGAATTCCCTAGAATTAGAAGTAATTCCTTGGCTAGGTGGAAGCGTGGGAAGTTTTCGCGCCTTTGGCAGGGATTTATTTAGACCAATTTCAGATTCTGACCGACAAAGTCAAAACGTACTTGGAGTATCAATGTTTCCCATGTTTCCCTATGCAAATCGAATAACAAATAATGAATTTATATTTGAAAAAGTGAGCTACAAGTTTAGAGCCAATAATTTGCCCGAGAGATATAATGTTCACGGTTGTAGTTGGAAAAGAGTGTGGTCTATTGGCGACACGTCTGAAAGGTGTGCAAATATTTTTGTTGAGGTGACTGAACATGATCAACCCTATGCCTATAGGGCAGAGCAACATTTTGAATTAGATGAGAATAGTTTGATCGTAAATTTAAGTATAAAAAATCAGAAGAGCCGAGCAATGCCATTTGGGTTTGGTTTGCATCCATGGTTCCAGAAATCTGAAGATGTGACAATTAAGTTCGACGCGAAAAGCTTTTATTTGGAGGAGCCTGATGGAGTTTCTGGTGATATTATTGTGCTACCTCCTGAACTAGACTTTTCTACACCCAAGCATCTTCCAATAGGTTGGAGAAACAACAATTATGGAAATTGGGATGGATCTGCCGAAATAATTTGGCATCAAGAAAGGCTCAAAATGAACATTGAGGCAGATTCTGTTTTTAAAAATCTAATGTTTTATTCCGATCCAAAAGTACTATATTTCTGCCTGGAACCTCAAACTAATGCTTCGGGAGCCTTCAATAGGGACAACGGTTTTAGCGATAAAGATCAAGGTATAATTATTCTTGAACCAAATGAAAAGATCGAGGGGAAAATACGATTTACACCAACTATAAATTTGGCTTTAAAAGAAACTTAAAGTAAGTCGGACAACATTCCACCATCGATTTGCATCGCGCTGCCAGTGATGAAACTAGATTTATCTGAAATTAAAAATTCAACAGCTTTAGCTATTTCCTCAGGATCCCCGATTCGTCCTATTCTAGTTTTTTCAAACATTGTATTATCATTTGCAAAGAGCCCATCCTTTTTCAACTCATTAAGCGTCATTCTTGTTGCAACAGCCCCTACTAAAAGAGAATTTATTCTAATTTTATCAACAGCATAGTCTAAGGCCATTTGCCGCGTAAGTCCAACAACGCCGGCTTTACTTGCAGCATAGGCTGGAACTCCCGGAATTGTAGCATTGGCGTGAACTGATGCGATATTTACTACTACTCCACCTCCCGCCTGTCTAAGTAACGGTAAGGTTCGCCGACACACTTTAAAAATACCATTGAGGTTGACGGCGATAGTTTCATACCATTCAGGATCGCTTAATTCTTCAAGCCTTTTCCCAGTTTTATAGATCCCAGCACAATTTACAACTGAGTTTATCTGCCCAAAACACTTTAAAAGCTCATCAATGGCAACATCAATTGACTCAGTACACCTAATATCAGTCAACTTAAAAACCATATCCTTATCGTTGTTTGAAAAGGTATTTTTGCCTTCGATTTCATCCAATCCAATACCAAAAACCTTTGCTCCTTCTGTTCGAAGATGTTTGCTGATAGCCAATCCAATACCAGATGCCGCACCTGTTACTAAAACTACTTTTTCAGCTACGCCGTCTTTCATTAGAGTTTACCGCCACCGTAGGAATAATCAGTTATGGATTTTAATATTCGGCCTTCGTCTCCTTCGCCTCTATAAAATTCATCTATAATTATCCCATCTGAAATAGTTAAGCATCGGTCACATATACCAACGATTTCTTCAAGTTCTGAAGCAACTACAAGTAGTGCTACGTTCTGCTCGGCCAAGGAAACTATAAAACGATAAATTTCGGCTCTCGTCGCTGCGTCAACCCCCTTAGTTGGTTCATCAAGTAATAGTATATTTGGTTTTCGCATTAAAACGCGGGAAAATAATACCTTTTGCTGATTGCCCCCTGATAAATGTGAAACAGAACTTTTTTCAGACGTTGTTTTCACGTTTAATGCATTAATTCCTCTTTCTATTTCTTTTTTCTCATCATCTTTATTTATTATACCCATCTTTGATACGTACTTTAGATTACCTATGGTAATATTGGCTCCAAGGTCTAAATTGAACAGCAAGCCATCTCGTTTCCTATCTTCAGTGAGCAAGGAAATACCTGCTGCACGGGCATCCTTGGGGCTTCGGATCTCCACTTTCTTTTCCCTTATATAAATGTTACCTTGTGAAGGAACTCTACCAAAAATTCCGTGAAGAATTTCACTTCGCCCACTACCAAGCAGACCAGCCAATCCAAGAATTTCACCTTCTTTTATTGAAAAGTTTATATTTTTCACGCCGTGGACTTGGCCATCATTACCTTGCACACTCAAATTCTCTATTTTTAAAATAGTCGGCTTAGATTTATTATCAACTTGCCTTACTGGAAATAAATTTTTTAACCTTTGACCAGACATCGCAGAAATAAAATTATCTTGATTAAATTCATTCCGCTCAACCTCTAGAACTATTTTCCCATCTCGAAGCACTGTAGCGCTGTCACAAACTTTTATGACCTCGGCTAATCTATGCGTGATATAAATCATCGTTACGCCATTAACTTTTAAAAGTTTTAGGACATCAAATAATGCGTCGACCTCAGTACTAGAAAAAGATGCTGTTGGTTCATCAAGTATTAAAACAGAAGGTTTTAATGCTAAAGCACGAGCAATCATCACTAAATGCCTCTGAGCTGAGTTTAATGATGCCATTATAGATTTGGTATCAATACTCAATCCTAAATCTTCAAGCAGCGCTTTGCTTCTTCGTTCTAACCGACTTTTATTTACCCATATTCTACTATTTAATCCAATGTGACCAGCAAATATATTTTCAGCGACTGATAATTGATCTAGTACTTCTATTTCTTGCGGGACATAGGCAATACCGCTTGCTCTGGCACGAGCAGTAGAATCAAAGCTTACATGCTGGTTATTTACGAAAATTTCTCCTTGAAATGTTCCTGCTGGATAAACGCCATTGAGAATTTTTACTAGGGTAGATTTCCCAGCTCCGTTTTGACCTATTAGCGCATGAATATTTCCAGTGCTAACTTTGAAATTAATATCGTCAAGAGCTGTAACACCACCGAATTTTTTTACAATATTCGTCGCTTCAACAGCGTTTGTCGAGCCTGAGATATCCATCATTAAATTCCTACGCCTTTAGCGAAGCTGCACCCCATGAAGTTAGCTTTTTGGGGTGCAGTTCAGTCAAGAATCTTACTGTCCAGCGCTCTCTAGCATCTGATAATAAGGGGCAAGGTCAGCAGCTGTGATTACAGGTGCTGGAAGCGCATGTAAATAATCCACAGTTTTACCTTGAGCCAGCTCACCAAGCAGTTCAGCTACCATGGCACTTTCTTCATAAAGCGGTTGAGCAACTATTCCATATGCGTCACCAGCTTTTACAATATCAAGATTTTGGCGAATATAATCCATACCAATAATCTTAATATCACGCCCGGCTTTTCTTGCCGCTCCAGACCAAGTTTGTATGGAGTTTCCAGTTGTTCCAAACGCACCTGACACATCTGAATTAGCTTGCAAAATTGCTATCGCCTTGGCCTCAGCAGCAGAAGGTTCAAAACCCTCCATTTGAGTTGCTAAAACTTTCACATTAGGGCATTTAGCTGCGATGGTTGCTCGAAAAGCATCTGACATGACGTTTTCAGTATCATTTGACGCTCCTTGTGTTAGTGAAACTGTTCCTGTGCCACCTAAAGCTTCACACATAGCAATTGCGGCGTTTTCTCCAGCATTAGGTATATCCTGACCCGCTGCAGCCATTAGACCTTCGACAGAGCCTTTCTCAGGCAGAACATGCCATGTGACTATTGGAAATCCTTCTCGACCAAGCTTTGTTATATAAGAAAAGATAGCCGGATCTGGCCCATACACTCCAACTGCATCAAATTTTGTTCGTGATAATGCCGCTTCAGCCAGTGGTAGAGTGGCAGGAATATCCCAATTAGTGGCGCTTGGGTCTCCTACAACCTCACACTTGTAGTTAAGCTCCTTGCATCTATCTAAAAACCCTGCCTGCATTAGACGATGGACAGGATGATCTTTCATAGGTTGTACCCAAAGTAAGTTTATATCTTTGGCAACGGCTATACCGAAATTTGCACAAATTAGGGAAATGGTTACTGTAATATATGACAAAATACGCAACTTTGGTATATACTTTTTAATCTTAATGGTTTTCATTTTTCTCTCCCGGTTAATTTAAATTTTCTTCTCTTTTTTATAAATTTATGTCTGCTCTTACCTCAAATTCCTTAATTTCCACCGCTTATTAGATATCTACGCCTTAAAATATCGATCCCAACGGCTAGTACCATGATGACTCCAACAGCTATTTGTTGCCAATTAGAATTAACCCCAATTACTACTAATCCTGATTGAACAATCTTCAGTAAAAGAATACCAACGACTCCACCCGCCACAGTTCCAGAACCACCAAAAAGGCTCACACCGCCTACAACAACACCCGCGATTACAATCAATTCCCAACCACTTCCAATTGAAGTTGGTGCACTTGAGAGATCCGCCATAACGAACATGCCAGCTATTCCAGCAAGGCTACCAATCGTAATAAAAGCTCCAATTTTATATTGATCCGTATTTATACCAACGAGGCGAGCAACTTCTTTGTTACCTCCAGTCGCATAAAGGTTTCTTCCAAGAACCGTCTTTCTCAAAACTAAATCTGCTATTATTGCAACCAAAATAAAAAATACGAAACTCCATCCAAGTCCAAAGACTATTTGTTGAAAACCAAGTTCCCTAATTTCTTCTGGCAAAGGATAAACAGGATAACCGCCGGTCACTAACTGTATTAAACCTTGCCCAATAAAAAGCATTCCAAGCGTTTGAATAAAGGCAGGTATTCCGAACTTAACCACCATAATACCGTTAACCAGCCCCATAAGGGCTCCTGTACCAACCCCGCCTAAAATGGCGATGGGAACTGGTAAATTGACCGCGGTCATTAACTGCGCAGAGACCACAGCTGAAAACCCGGCGACTGAACCAACCGAAAGATCAAATTCTCCAGCTACCAATAATATTGTTTGTCCGATTGCAATTATTCCGACGAAGGAAACGACGTTCAATATAGCCCGAACATTTCGTTCTGACATGAACGCAGGCTCTAGTAGTGAGAAAAAAAGAACTAACAATACTAAAGCTGAAATAACACCGATTTCTCCAACAGTAATAAGCTTTATTAGCTGAGAATTTACAACGCTATTTTTTTTTGTTTCTTCTGATTCTTTTACGATTTCTTCCACATTCGCTCCAGTTTAATAGTTAATGTGGGTCAGTTAATAACAGCTATATTTGCGTTTAATATTATAATATTATAAATTTTGTCGAGTCAATCAAATTACTAAACGCCCCATAAGAGAGAAAACGCTGCATGTAAAGAAACAGATAAAAGTTCTTTGCCTTTATTTTTCATTCAGAAAAATTCGATTCGGGCTCAATATGCCATTTGGATCTAAGGCATTTTTTACTGTTTTCATCAATTCAATCTCAGCCTTATCTCGCGTCATCGATAAATAAGGAGCCTTCATTCTTCCGATTCCATGTTCCGCTGAAATTGAGCCAGTAAATTCTTTTACTAGACCATATACCAACTGTTCAATCCGCAGGGTTATCGTCCGTGATGCGACTGATGGCATAAAATTAATATGGATATTTGAGTCAGCGAGATGACCAAAGACAACCCAAGGTATTTTTGGAAGTACTACCTCAACTTTTGACTGTAATTCAATAATTGCTTGATCCATTTTATCGAGAGGGATTGAAATATCAAAGCCTATTACAGATGGGTAGAAATGAGGGTGTTCATAGACTGACTCTCTTAAAGCCCAAAAACTTTTTCGCTCTGTTTCAGACTTTGCTATCACTGCATTTTGTATATATTTGAGTTCCATCATTTCTTCAAGAACGGTCACCAAATGGACACTATCTAAATTTTTTATTGGAGTTTCAATCAAAATATAAACTTTATCATCTGAATCAAATGGGACTTTAATACTCATAACCTCTACTGCCATTGCATAGAATTGTTTCCACATTGCTTCATATGTTAGTAAGCCATTTGGCAATTTTTCTTCTAATCTTCTGAGCAACTTTATTGCTTGGTTTGTGGTATTTACTTGAACCAAGGCAGACTCAACACCGTTATGCATTGGATGTAGTGCGATGGTTGCGCGCGTAATTAGTCCCAGTGTTCCCTCAGACCCGATAAATAATTGGGACCAGTCATAACCAGCATTATTTTTAATCATTTTATTGCTAGAATTTACTATTTGTCCATTTGCTAACACTACCTCAATCGAGCGCACATTTTCTCGCGTCATTCCATATCGCAGAACATGATTGCCCCCAGCGTTTGTTGCAATATTTCCACCAATTGTACAGGTTCCTCTCGCGCCCAGATCAATACCACAGGCTAGGTTATGCTCCCTTGCGGTTCTTTGAATAATTTCCAACGGCGTTCCCGACAATGCGGTCAAGGTATTGCTAACCGGATCAATTTCTTCCACTCCAGTCATGCGTTCAAAAGACACCGCAACCTCATCCTCGCCAGGGTGAGCGCCAGATACTAATCCAGTCATACCTCCTTGAGGTACGACTGGAATTAGACGCTTATTACAAAATTCTAATATTTTTGAGACTTCAATATTGGTTTTTGGCAGCGTCAAAAGCATTGGCCTAGTAGGTCTAAGTCCTGACCAATCAGATTGATTTCTTTCAGGAACCTCATTCGGTAGCTTCACCGAGCTAGATCCTATTAGGGATCTTAAATCTTTCCCTAGTGCCTCGATATTTCTTACCTCCCGACGTAACCTTTAAATTCGTACAAGGGCGATCATAAATTATAATATTATAATAGTCTACTTTAGATGCTGCTGAATTGAGTTATTTTCCATTTGTTATATCAAACTGAAAGTTAAAAATATCACCGCGATTTCGATTTATGGTAAACTCAAGCGGTTCACCACTACTATCGTAATAAATTAAGCTTACAGCTAGCAATGGGTCACCTAATTGATATTCTAACTTTTCGGCGATAAGTTGATCAGCTTGCTCAGCAGTAACACTAACAGAAGCGGTTTTTAACTCGACTCCTAACCGTTTCTCAACCGATCGAAATACCACTACATCATCGAAGTCTTTTAGTGATAATTGTTTACCAACTTCCGGTGCAAAGTAAATAAGACTATAACTTAGAGGTTTTGACTCTGAGTACAATATGGACTCTAAACAAAACACTTTATCGTCGGGCTGGAGGCCAAATACGTTTTGCGCTGCTACATTTTTTGTCTTCGTGTAGCTTAATATTTTTAATTCACGCCCTTTACTGGAGGTAACAATGGTGTCCAAACTTGATAAATTAAGTACACTTGTATTTTGGGAAGGAGGCCTTGTCACAACTGTTGCTTTCGCGGCTTGCTTTAGCACGAAACCCTCAGTTTCAAGTACACGTAACGCATGTCGAATAGTTATAAGACTTACTCCAAAATGATGTACAAAATCAGATTCTCGAGGCAATGTGCTCCCAATCGTTAGTTTTCCAGTTAATATTTGTTTTTTAACCACAGCAGCTATTTGCCGATAAAGAGCACCATTTTTTTTATCGAAAAAAATCTTAGGAAATTTTTTTAATAGGATTTCTGAATTTTTATTCGAGTTGTTTTTTTGTTTATTTGAAATTTGATTTTTCTCACTGTTTTTTATTATTAAACCAAGTAAAACTTTTTATGAAATGCGTATTACCCAGTAACAAATTACATTATGCATTGACAACCCATTCTTTTGAATGGCTGGTTTTTATGGAAATATTTTCACATGGCACTTACGATTGAATTACTGCTAATAATTTCGAAAACTTTGTATTTCACCGTAGATGGTTTCCTATTGTATGTTTTTGATCTATCTTGACAGTGATTAAGTATGACTTTTGGTAGAATTCCAAAATATATTCTCTCAAAATTATGCGAGGTAACAGTCAATTTTTAAATATTATACTATTATAATATCTATCGACTCTTTTGTGAATTAGAGTTATTCTCTATTAAATTAAAATTTGACAAAATTATTTCGTGTAGAAATAAGAAAATGTATAAACTATGAATTATATCGAAAATCGGCCTGATAAGGCGTTATTACTTAGATTATATGAAAAAATGCTGCTGCTCCGTAATTTTGAATTAGCAGCTCAGATTGCGTGTAAGGCAGGTGAAACTCCAGGGTTTTTACATTTATATGTTGGTCAAGAGGCAACTGCAGTTGGGGTCTGCGAAAATCTTGAACAAAAAGATTGGGTAACTTCAACTCATCGAGGACATGGCCATGCTCTTGCGAAAGGTTCCGATCCAAAAGCTGTAATGGCTGAGTTGTTCGGCAAATCCACTGGTATTTGTGGTGGTCGGGGCGGTACAATGCATCTTTATGATAAGTCCACCGGACTATTTGGTACTAATGGGATTGTGGGTGCTGGAATAGGTCACGCTGCCGGAATTGGAATTGGTTCAAGGTTGATGGGAGATACCGCAATTGGAGTGTCCTTTTTTGGTGATGGCGCTATTAATCACGGAGCTTTTCATGAGGCTATCAATTTTGCTGCTATTCAAAAGGCACCCGCAATTTTTATCTGTGAAAATAATTTATATGCCACTGCCACTCCTCTAAATACGACTACCTTAAATTATGAAGTTGCTACCAAGGCTGACTCCTACGGAATCCCCGGCATTTCGGTAGATGGGAATGATGTGTATGCGGTTTGGCGAGTCGTTAAGGAAGCTACTGATAGAGCACGAAGCGGTAAAGGACCCACTCTAATTGAGGCAAAAACGTATAGACAAGTGGCGCATCATGAAGGAGATACTGTCCTTGGTTCTTATCGGACACAAAAAGAATATGACAGATGGAAAAAACGAGATCCAATAGATTTACTTAAGAATAAAATGGTCGATGAATTAGGTGTCGTCAAGAATAAAGAAATCGAGTCTATTAGAGCTAAAGTTGAAACAATTGTAGAGGAAGCTATCGCATTTGCTCGAACTTCGCCAGAGCCTAACGTAAGTACTCTTGACTCTCATGTTTATGCTAATCCCATTAATCCTGGTGTGGCCTTGCGAACAACGGAGTCTGAAGAACGTCAGGAGCAAGGTTGGCTTGAGGCCGTAAGAGATGGAATAGCGGAAGAAATGAGGAAAAACGATAGCATACAATACTTTGGTGAGGGAACGGGAGAAAGAGGTGGAACCTTTGCTCACACCAAGAATCTTTGGCAGGAGTTTGGCGCTCATAGGATGGTCGACACACCCATTTCAGAGCAAGGCTTTACTGCGGCAGCTATAGGAGCGTCAGCAATAGGAGCGAGAACAATTGCAGATTTAATGTTCGCCGATTTCACTTTTGAGGCTGCTGGACAAATTTTTTTACAAGCTGCAAAATTAAGATACATGAGTTGCGGTGGTATGCAAGCTCCAGTAATTATCAGAGTGGGGGCTGGAGCGATAAGGAGCGCTGGACCTCACCACAGTGGATTGTATCACCCAGTTTTTGCACATATGCCTGGCCTAATTGTTTGTCTTCCATCAAACCCTTCAGATGCCAAAGGTCTGATGAAGACGGCTCTTAGAGCCTCCGATCCCGTAATAATGCTAGAACCGAAATCATTATTTGCGTCCAAAGGGTTTGTCCCAGTAAAAGAACACTTCGTCCCATTCGGATTAGCAAATGTTACCAGACAAGGAACAGATATTACGGTTGTAGCGATGGGAAGTTTAGTTATCGAGAGTTTAAAAGCTGCAGAAATTCTTGAGAAAGAAGGAATAAGCGTTGAAATTATAGATCCCAGAACAATCATGCCTCTTGATGTTGAGACGATTGTTCAGAGTGTTAAGAAGACCAATCACTTATTAGTTGTAGATGAGAGTTGGGCCATGTGCGGTCTAGGAGGTGAGATTGCACAATCCATAAATGAATTAGCTTTTGACGAATTAGATGCACCACCAGGCCGACTTCATAGTGCAGCAACCTCTCATCCTTTTGCTCCAAATTTAGAATATGAAATGCTAGTCAATAAAGAAAAAATTATTGCTGCTATAAAAAATGTGCTGACTGGGGTTCCTCCATCTCAGGCTCATTGGAGAGCTTTGAGCGAAAGAAACTTATTAAAGAATAGCTCTGCTCCAAACTCCTTACATAAGGGTAGTAATGTTTTAAAGAGCAACAGTGAAACGGCTGAAAAATCTCAAAAATCATCTGACGATCCTCCTTTAAATCCTGAAATAGAGGACAGAGAAAAAGGGTCTAAAGATGATGTTCCAATTTTAATGCCATTTGGCGATCTAACTGTTAGCGAAGGCAAATTAGTTTCATGGCATTACGCAATAGGAGATTTGGTGAAGGCTGGGGACACTATTGCTGAAGTTGAAACTGATAAGGCTGTTTTAGAAATAGACTCACCGGAGACAGGAACTTTAATACGGATAGACATTAAAGTCGGAGAGGTCGTCCAAATGGGTGCTCGTATTGGTGGATTAAAAAAATAAGCTCAGTAAACATTATCCTAAAATAAGATTGAGCCTGCTAGTTATTAAGCTGTTTGAACCTTGTCCCAAATGCTCAAATGGGGTGCCTCAGGTGGTATGGGTCGGTATTGAAAGATATTTAGATAAATAGCTTAATTAAAGTGAAATATTTTATCGTTTTGGAACCCATATGGAACCCAAGAAACATACAAGATCTAGCTCATATGAGCTAAGTCTTTGTTTGTATTGGTGACCCCTGAGAGATTCGAACTCCCGACCCTCTGATTCGAAGTCAGATGCTCTATCCAGCTGAGCTAAGGGGCCTATTAGAATTAGATTCTATATCGTTTTTCCTTTAGTTACTAGTGGCTATTTAATAAAGCTAAAAGACCATTTGCCAAAACAAAATTATATCTCACACTGAAAGTTTACGATTGCGCAGGGATCGAAAACCCAGATCAAAGATCCAGAGTCCTAAAGAAAATCGATAAATATGTAAGCGATTATTGGGTAGAGAGGCGGGCAGGACGAACGGTCGTTCTTCACCAAGGTCGCAAACCAAATGAAATTACCCCCGAATGAATTTACGACGCTAATACTAAAGGGCTGTGGTCCAAGACGCGGCGGGCCTTAAATGGGGATCTCCGGTCCTTACTCCTGAATCTCAATCGAAGCGATTAGGCTTAGTAACCCTGATTAACTCTGTTTTGATCTGATGTTTCATTGTGGGTAGCGTTGTGGGAAGGGATTTTATCTTATTATAAATATAAATTAAATCAGCTACTTAATTAGGTTATGTGGCGGAGAGACAGGGATTCGAACCCTGGGTAGAGTTGCCTCCACAACGGTTTTCGAGACCGCCCCATTCAACCACTCTGGCACCTCTCCACAATATGAAAATTTTTAATCAAAAATTAGTGATTTTGCAACAGCCAGTACGCATTCATGTGGTTGACATCCTCTCAGAATTACGGGATAAACCTGTAACAAAAAAAATAAAGATGCAATTACGCAGTTGTAGGCGGATATTAATCCAAAACTCAATTGAGGCCAATCGACGCGGTTTAATAAGGATTAAAAATGTTTGCAGTTTTAAAAACTGGGGGTAAACAGTATAAAGTATCCAAAAATGATGTTATAATCGTCGAGAAGCTAACTGCTGTGTCTGGTGATATTGTCCAGTTTGACCAAGTGTTAATGATTAGTGATACCGAGATGAGAGTTGGAGACCCTTTAATAGCCGGTGCGGCTGTGCTGGCAGACGTAATAGAACAGACGAAAAATAAGAAAGTTACGTCATTTGTTAAACGGAGAAGAAAACATTCTTCGCAAAGAACCAGAGGTCACCGGCAAAATGTCACGGTATTAAGAGTTACTGAGCTGATAGCTTCAGGGGCTAAAACAAGTGGCTTACAAATAGAATCGGGTGCGACGGTAATTGGGTCTAATCCTCTAATTGTTAAGAATACAAAAGCAGAAGTAACAAAAGCTGATGCGTCGAAGAAGCCAGCAACAAA
>JGI20156J14371_10000780_pt1 | contig 27573 bp, 30 predicted proteins | sample COG_06_FD_14371 | JGI IMG/M metagenome (IMG submission 14371)
TATGAAATATGAAATATGAAATATGAAATATGAAATATGAAATATGAAATATGAATTACAATCATTTATTCTTTCGCGTGCCTCCTTTTACACGGTGTGAGCGGGAACGACGACGCCTCCTTGTCTTCGGGACAATTTCGCCATTGTTGAAAAACTCTTCCAAATGGATCATGATTGTTTTACTGATAATTTTATCGACATCTTGTTCAATATCTTCTTTGGGAACCGCTGTATAGTTGTATCGTTTCATGAACTTCTCAATGGTCGCGATGAAATCATCTTTGTCCTCGAGTGCGATGTAATTTGCGCCAGCGTTTGCCTGTGTATTCATGTTATCGTAGTATCTCTCTGCCATCTCCCGAAATGGCATATTGTATACATACGGCTTCACGTTGATGTAAAACACATTGGGATGTTCCATCAGTGGATGGTATTGATCGTCCAGAAAACATATTTCCGCATCAGGTTGTATCTTTGTACAGCGGATTAAATCCTTCACACTTTTACCGTGTGATGTTCGCGACATTTCAACAACCTTGCCGTGAATTTTGAACGCAGCAATGATGCGGTCGAACGTTTGTTCGCCAAGTTTTTCGTCAAAATATCTGCTTATCATTCGTGCCCAACTTTTGGGACCTTGATTATTTGTGTAAATCATCAAACGGTTGCATCTACCCTTTCGCTTTTTATCAAGAAGATACTTGAGAATTGTGAGTATGTTTGGTCGTAAAAAATCGGAAAATAAGTCTACAACTTCATAGAAATGTTTCTCTGGAATATCGTCTCCATGATAGTCTTTTAATGCGTCCCAAAAAATACCCAATTCCACGAAATTACCCAGCGTTTCATCAAGGTCAAATACGACTATCTTCTCCTTCGAAACGCCATTAGACATATTATTAATTTAGAATATAATAAAAATCAAATGAATAAATGAATAAATTAATGAATTAATAAAACGATTTTTATCATATAATGTCTCTATCTCTCTCTATACCGTGGTCCTTAAGAGAGTTTGAGATTCTCGAACGAATCAAGAGCATCATTTATTAGTAACGAACTCATGATGTGTGTCGCCACTAGCGAACGCGATATCCTCTGTTTTGAACGAAATTGGACGGAATTGTCCTTTATAGGCACAATCTCTCCCAAACCGAGCGTTGTATTGATAATAATCGAGAAATATAAATAATCACTAAATCCTCGTTCATCAATATTGGACAGTCCATTAAATATCGATTTTTCCTCTTTGTCAAACGCCTGGTAGATTAACGCAAATACTATGATTAATGTAATGTTGACTGTGAACCAGAGCATTGTGTTTTGCAATATATATGTATACGTTTTGGCAGGTTTTGCCAATATAAAAAAAGGATGTTTCAACATATATCTATCGGGATATTAAAATTAAACATTTATTTTATTATGTATATATATCCATAATGGATTTGTCCAAAAATGACTATGCCAAGATATTAGAATATTATAAATTGGATCCCAAATCATATGAAAAAGACAAGCTTCAAAAGAAAGCGGAACAATTGCTGGCAACAAAACTTTGTCGTTGTATTAAAAAGGTTAAAACAGGTGAGCGCCAAGCAATTGCCATTTGTCGTAACAGCGTCCTGAAAAAGAAACATCTTCGAAACTTTGGATTCACTTGTAAGAAACGGGCTAAATTTGTACCAAAAAAGGGCAGCAGTAAAAATTTAGTAAAACTCAAAAAATCTAAAACTCGTCGCAATAGAAAATGAAAAATTGGTCTCAATCATTGAGATAGTTCATCGCGGACAACAATACCTGTTCCTGGTTGGATAACTTCTGAAATATCAAACAATCACCCATTTTGAACTGAAAATGCCGATTCATATTGTTTTTACATACAATATAAATTCCATCATCTATTTTCACGTCGCACACAAAGCCTCCTGTGGTGAGTTTGGCGATATTTGTGTTCTTCAATGGAATCCACCGAACATATGCCCCGAAATTCAATTCGGGCAATTCGTCGATATATCTGTAGTGTTTGAGCGATTTATGCAATGCGCGCAATTGCTCTTTTGGCAAATGAAGTTTCTGAAGCATGTCATTCTTTATCTTCTGTATCTTTTCATTGTCCAATTCCATGATTGTTTCGTTGTTTTCATTCTTTAACGCGGATAATAATGTTTCGACATCCAGAGTATCTGCCATTGCTTGCTCCTGTATTATATAATGCTTTTAAAGTTATCTCTATTTCCCTTGTATTGATAATACATTTTTGTTATCTCTGTTTTGTTTCACCTTTTTGTCCGAACGAGGCTGCTTGCTCAAATCTTTTTCGGGATTTGGTATTATCGGTTGCAATAAACGCAGTTCATCCTTCCAATCCAGTAGATTCTGGGCAAAAGGGTCGATAAGAGCAACAGATGCGTCCATATTCCTAATTGTTGATATTATAACAAAATGTTTAATTATTATTGGGAATGATTTATTCGTTTATTTGTCCATTCATCTATTCATCTATTCATCTATTCATCTATTTATTTTTTCATTAATCAGAAAAATTGATTTCATAAAGAACAAAAAACTTTGCAACATACAATGAATATGAGAAAATCAATTATCCTTTTGCTTCCTGCGGTTTGGTTTGTTGTTCACTGGATTGCTCCGCGAATTTACATACCTCTATGTGTTCCCGATGGAATGTATGGGTTCATCCAATCCTTGTTCCTGACCACATCGCCTCACTGTGTTGCTCTGCGCTACGTGGTTTCCATGTCCTGTTTCAATATAAATTATGCATGGATGACCCTAGGCACTACTCTCATGGGTTACTTGTCCACGCACTGGGATGTTCAAAAACCGAAGGTGCTGTGACTGAAACATCCATAAATTGAATGAACTATGCACGTTGCCTCTCTTCTATGGTGTATGTTATGGATTATACTATGTGTTATATGATGTATTTATATATTAGTGTTTTTGTCACTTTTTTTCACAGACTCTCGAAAACATTTCCGAAAAAAGGACAAAAATAAATGTCCAATTTCCTATAATCTTTCTAAGGATCTACACAAAAAAAACGCATTTTTCGTTTTAGAGCATAATGGTCTTATTTTTATTTTTGATTTTTCGGGTCCTTACCAAAACATTTTTTGGGACAAATGACTTAAGCATATTTTCTGTTGCCTATTCAAGCATATTTTAGCAACAAAAAATATGCGAAAATATGCGATTTTTTTTGAGTGTAAAAAATGTGACTATAAATGCTCTACTAATTTTCTATGGAAGCAACACTGTTCAACGCGTAAGCACAATCGGCAACATTCGGCAACGCCCTCCGTTGGCGAAATTTGTGAAAACGTGTGCGAGGCGTGCGGCAAAGCATATAAGCAGCGGTCTGGGTTATGGCGGCACCGAAAAAATTGTAAAGGCGCGAACGACGGACGGAAAAACGAAGTCATTCAGAGCGGACAGAAAGAAAACGAGATAATCCAAACTAACCAGATTATCGCGAAAAATGGTGAAAATGGCGAAAATGGCATCCATGAAGTGAAGAAGGAGAACGATGATTTAAAAAAGTTGATGCAAATGATGCTTTCGGGCTTCGATAAGGACGCAAAGATGAAGGAGGAAATGATGGATCAGATGAAGGAGCAAAGCAAAATAATCCAGGGGATGATACCTCGGATTGGTAACAACAACAATAACAAATTCAATATCAATGTATTTCTCAACGAAAAATGTCGCGATGCCATCAACATGAGCGAGTTTATTGAATCCCTCCAAATCCAGTTGGAGGATCTGAACTATACCAAGACCAATGGTCTGATTGAGGGCGTGAGTTCGATATTTGTCAATGGTCTCAAACAACTGGAAACGTCCAAACGACCGATCCATTGTACGGACATGAAACGCGAAACGTTATATATCAAGGATAATAATGAATGGGATAGAGAGAATGGAAAGGCGAGATTGCGCAGCGCTATTAATGATGTGGCGAATAAACAGCGGAAATCCATATCGGCTTGGGAAAAAGAGCACCCCGAATGGTCCGAAACAGAGAAGGGAAAAGAGGAATATATCCGTTTAGTTCAGTCGGTGATGACGGATGTTTCGAATGGGGCAAACGAGAATAAAATCATCAAAACGATTGCAAAGGAGACGGTGATAGAAAAGGACACGTTGATGGGAAAGGACCCGTTGATTGAAAAGGACCCGATCATGGAAAAGGACCAGATCATGGAAAAGGACGCGGTGACAGAAAAGGACACGCAATAAAATTGAAAGATAATCTATGATAGATACCGAACGCACAAACCATGCGAACGATGAGTGTCTTCTGTATGCTGGCGTTTATCCAGTGTTATGGTATCCTAATTACAGTGATAACTTGTTACGCGCTGCATATTGCCTCAACTTATGATATGGAGCAGTTTGCACAAAACGCTTCGGCATTTGCTACCGCGCTAGTGATTCCGTCCTTGCTAATCTGTTTCATCTGGGCACCAATCTTTCTCGTCGAGATGTGGATACGTGAACTTGATAAGCTAGAACGACCTTACTCGTATGATTAATTTGATAAATAACTGTGCAAAAAATCGCGATTGTTTTGGCTGTCTTTGAAACCCTTTTCGTAATAACTCTCGAACGCATGTAAGTTTTTAATGTTCAAAAGTTCGTGATATTCTTCTTTTTGATTTGTTTCCCACATATTTGGTGTGATGTTCAGACACTCTTGGATGTTTTCTGGCGGAAACTTCTGGAACCCACCATCATACAATCTTTTGTTGTTTATTTTTGGCACCTTGCCACTGACAAATGGAATGTGTGAACTTGCTATACAAGAATCGGTTGCCTGTTGTAAAGTGGTTATGTCGCAAATAATGAGTTGTTCGAAACCTGTTTTGATAACCCTTGTTGTCGCGATATTAATTCTCTCTAAATCAAAATCATCATCCTTATAATTCGTCGTAATCAACTCTTGTATATTGCGCTGTAATTGCTGGATTGAAGAGACGTCGCCATCTCCATCAATCGCGCGATAGTTGCACAAGATGTCTTGGACAACATCGTTGATAGGGCCATTGTATACCATCGGTAATGCGTTCCACGCACCAGCAGAAGCACCGAGAATTTGGAACTCAGAGGTATCGTAGTTTTCTTGGATATAAGTGACGACCCCCAACATATAAAATCCGGCCAATCCACCTGGAGAGAGGGTAATGAGTTTTTTGTTTGCGGTTCGCTCTAGAAACGTATGCGTGTTTACGAGCGAAACAGGCGTTGTAAGTCCAGCCACGCATGTGACCATGTGTATTAACGCAATGATAAACTGATACATCCGTATAATGTATTGTGGTATTAAAAGTATATTCATTAAAGCGTGAACATACTTTTATGGAAAATTATGTGAGCGAGCAAACCGGAATGTCTTGGACATCCCCGAAGTATGATTGGCACATTTGCTGAAGTTTTAGTTTTGTTTTGAGGTCAATAATCACCGCGTTTACGTCCTCCTTCAGTCGCTGCTTGTGCTGACTGACAACAAATGCGGAGGGTTCATTTCCGAAACCTGTTGATAATGTGAGATTGGGATATTGCTTCAAATACTTATGTCCGAAACAATATGGAATCGCTATACCTCTGTATATGTCAGTATTTCCAAGGTATTTACTGACCATATCCTTCATGCTGATGTTTTCTTGAAGCTCAATATCTGCCCCGTAGCGTTTCAACTTCTGTGGTACTGGATCGCTCGACCACCCTAGAAATTTCTTGTGCCCGATTGTGTCGTTCGTTATTTTATTCTTCGTTTGGTTAATCAAGACAGTTGTGATTTCTGCCTGAATAAACATGATATATATGAACGCAACCGTCATGATGAATATGACAAGGACAATGCCTTTTATACTGAGGGACGGGTTTTCAGTGAGGTAACCCATTTCACCAAACATCGTCGCGATACCTGTCACGATTGACCGAAGATAAAAGAGGTATTTACTCTTTTTTGACAATCCAAAAATTTTCGTTTGTTGGAAGTTGATTCGCTTCGGGTCCACAAAGTATAGCAGGGTTCCAAAAACAACGCCCATTACCAAGAGATAAAATATGAGTTTGCTTGTTTTGTATAACACGACCTTCATATCGTCCCATAATGTGGTATTGTATTCGTGCAAAATTGCGTTCGCATCGATAAGTATAGGTGTCGTGAAATCAATCTTGCTTTCGCGCCATTTTGTATTGATGAATGAACCCACAACCATGTCGTATTTTCCGATTGATACGTCGCGAATGTATAAATTATAGTTTGTGGACGTCTCTGGGCTGAATTCGACAACAAAATTGTATTTATCCTTCAGCGCATCCTCTATCTTCTCCCATACATCCCACGTAAAACCCGAATATGTAGCATTTCCTTTCGCGTCAACCGTTTTTTTAGTGGTTGTCAAACTGTTTCCTAAAATGATAAGAACCTTTACAGTCGGTTTCTCAATGAATGATGCCATTACAGATGCCATTACTATTATATAATATATTTTATAGTGATATTATATAATGAGTGAACAAGAAACACCACCTGGACCAGCAGATCTTTTCGGGTTGATTGGTGGCGACGAACCCGCTGTCGACCCCTTGATTGGTGGTAAGCGCAAGAGAGCGCGCAAGAGCAAGAAGGTGCGCAAGAGCAAGAAGGCGTGCAAGAGCAAGAAGGTGCGCAAGAGCAAGAAGGTGCGCAAGAGCAAGAAGGCGCGCAAGAGCAAGAAGGCGCGCAAGAGCAAGAAACAGCGTGGCGGGGGATGTGGATGTTCGATGAACTAATTTTCGTGATACCACGTTCTTATAAGCACTTCATGTTTGTTCCATGAGCACACTTGAAGATTGCTACAAACGTTGTCCCAGTTCGATGCGTTTAGAGATGGATATTGTTTAGCAGTTTGTGTCGGTGTACAAATGCATACATAAGAGTTTGTGGGAACGTTCCAATGAGTGACTCTGTGGACGTAATGTTCATTTTCTACATTGCCCGCATTAGCAATACCAAGCATTTTTATTAGGAGCAATGACAATGAAAAATACATTTTAAAACAGCAACGCATAGTTGGTTTGTTACGTTGTTTAATGTTTATATCATTTTGTTTTATTCAGAGATGTAATGCACTCCGAGATATCTATCATGAGCGCCGGTGTTAGGCGAGACCAAGCAAGTCCCGAACAATACCGCGAGCACTCTATTGTCGCGATCGTTTCGGGATCGTTCATCTTGAAGCAATGTCCAGATAGTAAGCATAGTATGAAAACCGCAATCTTTAGCATAATTATGTATGTATGATAAAGATAATAATGGCTTTATGTCGTTTTTGTATTACCACGCACCACCGAACATATTGCCGCCACCTTCATTGGCGGCAATCGGCTCCTGTGTCATACCGGGCGTCGCCGCGTCCTGAAGGGGATTTGCCGTATTCTGGTACATTTGATTGAAATCGGGGGACTCTTGCGGCGGCATCGCTTGTTGATTGGGCATGCTAGTGAGCTGCCGGTTGGAAGGAAGAAGCTGGTTCGTATCCATGTGGTCTGCCTGACTCGGCTGATGTTGTCCGGCAAGCGGTTGCGAAACGCGGACGGTCGTTTGCGGTGGCGCTTGGTTTGCGGTGGCAGACTTTCCGTTCCACGCATCAACTGCTCTGTCGAAGAGAATGTTTATCTTGGCTCCAAACTTTGTTTGCATGGTGGAGAGAATAAGGAGTAGCGGAATCAAGAAAGAAACCGAGTTCAGGGGACCATAAACTGCTCCTGTGTAGGTGGGAACGTATCGTATAACGCGATCCAAAAACCATATAGAACCGACCATAAAGATTACCTGACCGAGCGTCTCGGCCACTATTTCTAAACTTCCCTTCGTTTCATCCTCTTCCGGAATGAAATGCTTTATTGCCTTCAATATGAGAAGAATCGGAATGAGCGCAATCACGGCATATTGGAACAAATTGACCAACTCATTTTTGTTGTCTTCGTCAAGTTCAAACATGTATTTAAGAAATCCTTCTTTCTCGATTGGGGTCATTAATTCAGCGTCCATATGATTTATAAAAAGAAATTAAAAAAACCTGGCGTAGATAATAAAATGTTGAGCAGAGCACTTCAACAAATCAAGACAAAGAAATACCAAGAGGGCGAGTATGTCCATGACGAACACCAATATCTCTCCTTAATTAATGATATAATTGAGATTGGAGAGAAAGTGAATGGACGAAACGGTGTGGCGGTGACGGTGTCCGGTAGTGCTATGCATTTCTCTCTTCAAGGTGGAACAATCCCCTTGCTTACGACTAAAAAAGTGGCGGTGAAGACGTGCCTCAAAGAGTTGTTATGGTTTGTCAGTGGCGCGACTGATAATGGGTTGCTTCAAAAACAGAATGTGAAAATATGGAACGGCAACGCATCGCGAGAGTTTTTGGACAGTCGTGGTCTGGACGGTCTCCGTGAAAATGATTTAGGTCCGGTATACGGACATCAGTGGAGACATTTCAACGCCCCCTATCAATCGTGCGATACGGATTATACCGGAAAGGGTGTGGATCAACTCGCGTGGGTGATCGAGCAATTAAGCAACCCACAAAAGCGTTCGTCTCGACGAATCGTCATGTCGGCGTGGAATCCGTGTCAGTTGGATGAGATGGCGCTTCCCCCTTGCCACGTATTGGTTCAATTCAATGTGTTGTCGGGGAATAAACTCTCTTGCAGTCTCTACCAGCGCAGTGGTGACGTAGGTTTAGGTGTGCCGTTCAATATCGCATCTTATAGTTTCCTGACACACTTATTGGCGAAACATTGTGGTCTGGAAGCATACGACTTTAATTATCATTTAGGGAACTGTCATATCTATGACGATCACATCGAACCTTTGCGAACGCAGATGGAGCGTAGGCCGCACAAGTTCCCCACCGTCGTCGTGAAGAACAAATATGATAATATTGCGGACTATGGAGTGGATGATTTCGAAGTGAACGAATATGTGTCTCACGAACCAATTCAAATGAGTATGCGTAAATAATCAGTAAAATATACATCATATTACTTATATTATGAGTGGAGCAGCAGCACTATCAGCGGCGAAACGAAGGCGAGGTGGCTCGGGTGCCCCAGCAAATTCGGCAGCGGCGGCGGCGCCATCTTCCGCACAGGCACAGGCACAGGCACAGGGACAGACGCAGGGTGCACGGGTAACCCCGATACAAATGCTTCAACAGCACAATATTCGCATCGCAAAATTGGAAGCCGCAAATACCAATACAGCAACAGCAACAACAGGGACCAATACCGAAGGCGTGTCGCAAGAACTCATGAAGCGCATGGACATATTGGAAACATCGGTTGCGGACGTAGTTGCTTCGAAAAATAATGGAAATGGAAATGGAAATGGTGAGCAAACACACGCGCTTGCCGTTGAACCCAAAGAAGATTTGGAGTTTTTCCGGAAGAAGACGATTCTTTTAGAGAAGCAGATATCCGAATTAAAACAGATGATGTTGAAGATTCAAACATTTGCCATGGAGACGAGCATGTCTCTCATGAAGTATAAGAACGGCATTGATATCAAGGAACAAGAACCGATTCGTATTGGTGATGGAACCGAAGATGAACCCGAAGATGAACCCGAAGATGAACCCGAAGATGAACCCGAAGATGGAACCATAACTCCCACGAACGAACAGGCAAATGACCATACAGACGATACTACAAAAGATACTCTAGCATAACCAATGTAACAATATTATAAATGAATATATTATAACAAATAATAAAATGAACGGTTTATTCGATGGTAATTATTTGGAATCTCTTGAAATAGATGATAATGTTAAAAAAATACTAATCGACAAAATGAATGAAAGTCTCCCACCAGGGCAAAATATTCAATCCATCGTTTCTGAGACAATTGCTGAAAAGGGGATAAATAACAAAACTAGATGGGTAAAGTGTATCGATACGTGTAAAGATAAACTAACACCATTTATTGATGCCGAACTCAATTCAACTGCTTATATGCTGCGTTTACTATCCAAAAGTATCGTCAGTGTAGAACCGTCAAGCAAACTGGTTATAGATTTTAGATATACTAGTCTCGAGACTATTACAGGTATATGGGAGGAAGATGAAAAGAATATTACCATATCTACAAGTGACGCAGATTCTGGTAGTGAAAAGCGGTTGATAATGGGGTTTGGTCCTAGCGCATCAGGCAAGACATTCTGGACTGAAAAACTTATTGAAATGATAGGGGAAAATGATAAAAGTTTTCCAAAGATTTTCTTGTCAATCGATGGTGGGATTGCGCGGGAGACATCAAATGTGTATCAACGAATAATCGATGAAATCGAAAAGAATAATAACATCGATGGGTTCGCAAATCTTGTTGCTGCTATGGGTGGTTCATCCCTCTTCAAATCGGATACAGTCAAAAAGGCAATAAACAAATACCTAGGTGCGTATGACGAACCTCCAATTAGTTTATATGTTCCGACCACTGCTAGCGGTTTAAATAATCCATATAAAAAATATGTCGACATAACAAAAGACAAAAAGTGGATAGGAGTTTATATATGGCAACACAAGACAAAGTGTCCATATGAGGATGAGTTCAAGTGTGAGACAACTGAAGAATGCGGCAAAACTAGAGAGAAAGAGGAGGGGAAAAAGTTCGGTTCAAAAGCATATGGGAGGTCGAAGAGAAATGGACGCAATTATCTTAGAATTGCACCAGGGGGGCAAATAGACATACATAATTCGGGTAGCAAAGATAGGAAATCAATAGTCACCGAATATGATGTTAGAGAGAAGTATTTATTGAACGATGGACTGGTTCTCAAGCACGGAGGAGTATATAAACGAAAAGGTCGAGAAGAAGTAGGTGATGCTGTGAGTATAGTAGCCAAGTTCAGCGTGGAAAAATATGGTGGAAGGAATACGCGGAGCAAACATACGCGGAGCAAACATACGCGGAGCAAGCATACGCGGAGCAAACATACGCGGAGCAAGCATACGCGGAGCAAACATACGCGGAGCAAGCATACTGGGAGGAAGAAGAAGAGGACACGGAGACAGCGTTTCAATTAATCTCCCTTTGTATGAGTTAAAATGTTCTGTTCAGTTTAGTTATTCAATTAAAATTGATATAAAATATATACGCTAGTCAATATCAATTACCATGAAACTGATATTGAGTGATCCAGATAAAATTTCACAGTTTGCGGCGATTTTCCAGAATCTGAAGGCATTTTCGGAGCATGTTGTAATTTACCTTAGTGAAGAGGGTCTGTACATGCAGGGAATGGAATCAAGTCACTGTAGTTGTTTCGAGAGCCGCTTGACATTCGACTGGTTCAATGATTTTGAATATAATAAAGAAAATGATGTTCCTTCGTTGGGGGTTAATACCTACGTCCTGCAAAGAATTATTGGAACGCGACGTGATGGACAAACCATCGAATTAGAGACAGATTCGAACGGCGACACGCTGAAAATATCCTTCACTGGAGAAAAGGAGGCGGGTGCGAATTGTCTTAATAAGTATTTCGAAATACCAATCATGGATATTGAAGAGCAACTTATGGAGTTGGGCGGTTCTGAGAGCGAGGTTGATTTGGTGATGCCTAGCAAGAAGTTTTGCGAACTCATTACGCAACTCCAAATATTTGACGATAAACTTTCCCTGACATTTACGGAAGAGACGGTAGCGTTTCTCTCTAGTGGTTCAGAGGGTTCGATGAAGGTCAACGTGAGCTTCGACGATGTGGTCGAGTATGCGGTTGCCGAAGACACAACGTTGAAACAATCGTATAGCCTAAAGTTTATTTCGATGATGTGTCTGTTTAGCAAACTCAACGACGAGTTTACGATGGCGTTTAGTAACAACCGCCCAATGGAAGGTCGGTACAAACTCGATGGAGAGAGTTATGTCAAGTTCTACTTGGCGCCCAGAGTGGACGATGACGACGAATACTAATGACGACGAATACTAATGACGACGAATACTAATGACGACGAATACTAATGACGACGAATACTAATTATATGTAATGTGTAAGGAATAGGTAAATTTATTATTTGAAAGAGTTAGTATGAAATTTATTTTAGTAACGTTGATATTTTGTGTGACACTTTTTCTATATTTACACGTATATTTTCATATCAAAACAAGCGATGATTTGGAAATATTTGATATTGAGCAACCTTCAAAAGAGAAACTGGAAGAGATATGCGATTTGCGACAGCCGATGAGAATGGAGCTCGCAAATGATACTCTCGAAAATGCTTGCCAACGCTCTAATCTGACGAATACATATCAGTCATTCGATGTCCACATTCGCAATGTAAAGGAACCCACGTCCGATGTCGGTGATTTGTATGTTCCGTTGCGTTGGAAGAACGCGGCGGATGTGATGGAGAATGATACAAAGGGCCAATATATCATCGCCACAAACGCGGGATTTCTAGATGAGTCTGGGTTGTCGAAGACGTATCGCGATGCCGATTCTTTTATCAGACCTTATATGTTGGCATCGTCGCACTACGATTATCTTAGCGGTTCCGTAGGTGCTCACACTCCATTCGCCTACGATATTCACTACCGCAATTATCTTTTTGTTGCGTCGGGTGTTGCCAAAATCAAACTGGCTCCACCTAAGTCATCGAAGTATCTGAGTCCAGTGAAAGATTATCATAATTTCGAGTTTCGTAGTCCAATAGATCCATGGAACGTGCAGGAAGAATATGCTGGGGACTTCGAAAAAATCAAATGCTTGGAGGTTAACGTACGACGAGGACAATTGCTGTTTGTTCCGGCATATTGGTGGTATAGTATCGAGTTTGGAGAGAATACGGTGGTCTCTTCATTCAAGTATGATTCCTTTATGAGCATGGTTTCTACAACAGACCACCACGTGAAACGTTTTCTCCAATCACATAACGTCAAGAGAACACATTTACCGCTTGTGGAAAAAGACGTGGAAAAAGACGTGGAAAAAGACGTGGAAAAGGAGGTGGATAAAGACGTGTATAAAGACGTGGTGAAGAATGTGGATAAAGACGTGTATAAAGACGTGAAAAAAGACGTGGTGAAGAATGTGGATAAAGACGTGGAGAGAAATGAAGAGCAAATAAATGAAGAAGTTAATTCCGACATAACAGAACAAACTAACCATTTGAAAGACAAAACAATAGAAGCCGAATAATCTCAACACTATCTCGCTATTCTACGTGTGTCTGTTTCATCTTCATTCTATTTCGGCGTTGTGGTATTGGATAAAAACACCGCACGATTAATATCATTGCTAAAACCGGCAATAGCATACCGCATATAATGTACAAGGGCATTATTATTGATTATGTAAATATTAGCATTTCTATTTATATGATTTAGTCTGTGGCGTTGTTGGTGGAGAGAAGAGATTCCACTTCATCTACATCTTGGGTCATGTATATGGGTGCTACTGGTGACTGAATTAAGAATATGAAATCGAGCATATATTGAACGAAGTTGCTGCTTACAATGAAGACGCTTTTTTGCAGGTATTGATACGGACATTTCTTTAATTTACCAATGAATGAACTCATGCGGATGCTATACTTTAGAGGGACATACCCAACGCGCGTTGTATCGAAGACGAATGAGAAATCGCGTTTTGCATTATACAAAGTTATCCACTCTTTTAGGAACGCGTCAAATGACGCATCGTTGACTTCATCGGAAAACATAACTTTTACGATGGAACGTGTTTCATATTTTGTGTAATCAAATGTAGCCCACATAATTTGTTTTGTGATTTTATATTATCATATGAATGTAAATTAGGATATTTAATTTAAATATTTGCTAATATTATAATGGCTAAAACACGATATGCTCGCAAGGTTTCGAAGCGTAAAGGGGCGACGAAGCGTAAAGGGGCGACGAAGCGTAAGGGGGCGACGAAGCGTCGCGCTAACACGAAGCGTCGCGGTATGAAGAATAAGCGTCGTGGTGGTAGTTTGCGAAGTTTTATGCGTGGCGTAAGGCGCTTAGGAAACCTTGGGTCCAAAGGTGTGAGTAATGCTGCGAGTGGCGTTGGAAGTGCTACCAGGTATGCTGCGAGTGGCGTTGGAAGTGCTGCGAGTGGCGTTGGAAGTGCTGCCATGTCTGCTGCGAGTGGCGCAGCCAAGTCTGCCGCAAATAAGGCAAACGACGCAATGAAAAATTTTAAAGCTGCTGCGGCAAATTCAGCTTGTATTGGAGTGGACCAAGAACTTGAAGAAGCTGAAAATAAACTATCAAATCTTAATGATAAAATTAAAAGATTAACGGATAACAAAAATGTATGTGACCGACGCATTGTTATTAGAACTACTTAAATCGGATTGACGACGACAATCATCAAGACCATGGGTATCGTGACCTGCCAGGAGATTTGAATTTATAAATAGTCAATAGCATATCAAAGAAATCCGGTATAAACCGCGAATAAGTTATAACAAACATATTAAAGATTATATGCTGGATACTAGCATATGAGTCTGGAAGGGGAGTCAATTGGAATCGATCTAGGAACTACGTATTCGTGTGTGGGGATTTGGCAAAATGACCGGGTAGAGATTATTGCGAATGACCAAGGAAATCGCACCACACCATCATATGTTGCTTTCAACGAGAAGGAGCGTCTTATTGGGGATGCGGCGAAGAACCAGGCATCGGTGAACCCGCATAATACGGTCTTTGACGCAAAGCGCTTGATTGGTAGAAAAGTGGCGGATGCGTCCGTTCAGTCGGATATGAAACACTGGCCGTTCAAGATCGTTCCCGACGCGAGCGACAAACCGCTCATTCAAGTGACCTATCAAAATGAGCTGAAGGATTTCACGCCCGAGGAGATTTCCTCGATGATTCTGGTGAAGATGAAGGAGATTGCGGAGGCCTACTTGGGGAAGGACGTGAAGAATGCGGTGGTGACCGTTCCGGCCTATTTCAACGACTCGCAGCGCCAGGCGACGAAGGACGCGGGTGCGATTGCTGGACTCAACATCTTGCGCATCATCAACGAACCGACTGCGGCAGCAATCGCATATGGTCTCGATAAGAAGGGCGACGATGAGAAGAACGTGCTTATTTTTGACCTGGGTGGAGGCACGTTTGATGTGTCGTTGCTGACGATTGAAGAGGGCATCTTCGAGGTGAAGGCGACCGCGGGGGATACGCATTTGGGCGGCGAGGATTTCGATAATCGTATGGTGACGCATTTTGCGACGGAGTTCAAGCGGAAGACTAAGAAGGACATTCACGACAACGAGCGGGCGTTGCGTCGTCTTCGCACCGCGTGCGAGCGCGCCAAGCGAACCCTATCGTCGTCGACGCAGGCACACCTAGAGATTGATTCGCTTTATGATGGGATAGATTTCAACTCGACCATTACGCGTGCGCGGTTCGAGGACATGAACATGGACTACTTCCGGAAGTGTATGGAGCCAGTGGAGAAGGTGCTGCGCGATGCGAAGATTTCGAAGGCGCAGATCCACGAGATTGTCCTGGTGGGCGGTTCGACGCGGATTCCGAAGGTTCAGTCGATGCTGAGCGACTTCTTTGGCGGAAAGGAGGTGTGCAAGTCGATCAATCCCGATGAGGCGGTGGCGTATGGAGCCACGGTACAGGCCGCCATTTTGAGCGGCAACAATGAATCGGAAAAGCTACAGGACGTGCTACTGCTTGATGTGGCGCCGCTGTCGCTTGGGTTGGAAACTGCCGGGGGCGTGATGACCCCGCTTATCAAGCGCAACACGTCTATTCCAGCAAAGAAGAGTCAGACGTTTTCCACCTATTCGGATAATCAACCCGGTGTCCTGATTCAGGTCTATGAGGGAGAGCGCGCCCAAACGAAGGATTGTAATCTGCTCGGCAAGTTCACCCTTGACGGGATTCCACCTATGCCGCGGGGTCAGCCCCAGATTGACGTGGCTTTTGATGTGGATGCGAACGGAATCCTCAACGTGAATGCGGTTGAAAAGTCGACGGGTAAGGAGCAGAAGATTACGATTACGAATGACAAGGGACGACTGAGTCAGGAGGACATTGAGAAGATGGTCGCGGATGCGGAGAAGTTTAAGGAGGAGGACGCGAAGGTGTCCGCGCTTATTGAGGCAAAGAATAAACTCGAGAATTACGTGTATTCCACGGAAAGTATGATGGGCGACGAGAAGATGCAAATGGAAGAAGGGGATAAGGAGACGGTCAAAGCAACTCTTGAAGAGGTGAAGACGTGGCTTTACACCGAACACGATAATGTCTCTGACTACGAGGATAAGCAGAAGGAGGTCGAGGCAGTTCTAATGCCGATTTTCCAAAAGATGGCAGGCAATGCGGGTATGCCCGGAGGCGATGGTATGCCCGGAGGCGATGGTATGCCCGGAGGCGATGGTATGCCCATGCCCGATGTTTCACCACCCGAAGCACCCGTGGACGAACCGAGCATAGAGGAAATTGACTAACGATAATTTTGTAATAATTATTATATAACTATATAATTAATCTGTGTATAGTTATATGAGCTCGAACAGTGATGTTCATAGTAGGGTAAGTGATATTGTGAATAATGATGGCGCTTACACTGAAGAAGGGCTTTCTATCAATCCTAATAGTAATTTTGTAGTGGTGACATATTGGTGGGGTCGTGGTAATGATAACAGAAATATGGCAAGACCTTGTGCTGATTTTTATGAAGATTACATTAAGAAAGTTAACAAGTTTATGGTGAATTTTATTTATTCTTCGGTTGAAAATGTTAAGATTGAAAACGCCGCTAAAAAAGAGGCAGCAAGAGAAGAAAATAATCAAGAATTAATTGTGCAACTAGAACAAGGCCTTGTTAGTGAAGTAGAAAAAGCAGAGACAAAAATATTTAGCATGTTAGAAGAAAGCAAAGGGAAAAGATTTCCAAGTCTTATGAATTTGGTATTCAAGATGGTAAAACATTATATGGAAAACATATGCGAACATTATAATATTCAACAGAACGCGATTTCTCCTTGTAAGCAGTTATTCCAAAAAGAGAATCCCAACGGCGCAAGCTCTTTATCACAAAATGTGCCGATTTTACCAACGGCCGAGGAGTTATTTGAAAGCGCATTTGAATCTTTCGTTTCTGGGATTTTAAAAAATAAGGACACAATAATAGCACTTAGTAGAGTTCAGAGGGAGTTCAACCAAATTAAATCCGCATTTTTGATACGTCGCGAAGCATCTCTACGTAATGAGACGCATACTGAAGATATCAAAGAACTTGCACGAGTGGAAAATGAAAAAGTTTCTGAAAAACAAAGAGAAAAAACCGGATTGCAGAAAGAGTTAATAACAAATTTGAAACGCAAGGGCGGCGAATTAAATAAGTCAACGTTTGATGAATTGATAGACACGTTCGAACACATATCGCCGGTCAAATTCGAAAGTATGATTGACGAATGGAAAGACTCGTGTAGAAGAAATAACTGTAATTATTTAGCAGTTGAATACAAAGAATTTGCAAGCCCAGGTGGTTATCAACTAGCAATAAACGCAAAACCCAAATTTATTAAAAAGGCATTGGATATTTGCAAGGGTAGGGCAGTTTTATATATTGACGGCGATATGTTAATACAAAATTATCCAGCTATTTTTGATATGAAAGATGTGGATTTTATGGCGCGAGGTTGGTGGATTGACCCCAGGTCTAGTTGGAAGATGACCGAAAGTATTATGTATGACCCTTATAACTTTGAAACGTCGGGGGGAACTATGTTTTTCAATCATACGATTGAATCAAAAAAACTTCTTGAGTTGTGGATAAATACTGCGGAAAAAGAAATCAATGCGGGAAAGGCAGATGACCGCGTATTGTCATTAGTATTTAATACCATGGGTGTCCTTACGTGGATACGAATCCTTCAATTACCGATAGAGTATTTGTGGTTATCGTTAGATTATGATGAACGCATGATGACCGAGGTGTATGATTACGATGAAAACCGGATGAAGACAACCATTCTTATCGAGCACCCTCATTGTCTTACAAGTGAGGATACGGCAACAGGTGCCGGTGCTTCTAATGATAGACAGCCAAAATTTTACGACTTCTTGGAAGATGTATTTCCTTGCTCTGAGACCACGCACGAATACATCATGTTCAGAAAACTCATTGAAGAAAGTGGATTTGTGAACAATGGTGTGGTAGATGAATCTTTAACCGAATTTATGGGTTTATCAAATGAAGAGCGATTGATGAAAGAAAATAGTATCAAGGAGTCAATGCTTTTATTGAATCAACAAATCGGTGATCCTACCATTCAATCGAGCGAGAGAGAAAAGTTGAAGCAACAAAGAGAATTGCAAAAGAAGGAGCTCAATAAAACATTGTATTTACCATTTTTCTACTGGTATTATCATTTTATGGGCGATGTTAAATATTTGAATGATGGTAATGCTGATTTATATGACTTGGGATTTGTGGATCCTGATGATGAAGACGGCGAAGATAATACACAGCCATTGTCTATTGTTTCTTACAAGGACAAGTTTGGAAATAAACCGCACCCTAGTGGAGAAGGATTGAGTGTGAATAAGGTTGTGAATATTAATATGAAATACGCAACCGACCCTAATTCCGAAAATGAACTGATATCAAATAGCAATGTTGAAGTAAGCGATGATAACCAGTTCAAAATTATTGTCCCAAATGATGCCACTTACACTACGGATAAATCATTCATAAGATTACTCTTGAAATACTTGAAACAGGACAAAATTATCATCATCGACCCATCGAAACAGCCTGGTTACAATGAAGCATTATCCCGCTCATTGAGGGAGAGATTAGACAATCTTTATGCTAATATTGATTTTGCATTCAGTCCTGACTTGGATGTTACCGTTCGAAGAAGCACGTTCTACAAACCAAAGATTAATATGAATCAACCAATATTATTGAAACCCGATGACCGGCTAATAGATTTCTTGTCCATGCAATTATCGTTAGAAGAATTCTCTCTGTTTTTATACAGAGGGAGTTATGAGTTCATGTCATTAATTCGTCTGGCATATCTGAAGAGGCCAAGAACATCGGAACCGCAACTTGTGGGAGGTTCTATTGGAAATGGGAAATATAACTCTGACGCACTGCTCAAGGGATATGAAGCCACGCTCGAACAACTGTTTGGTGGCGGTAGCAATAGGACAAAATCAAAGAAAACACGAAGAAGACATTACAAGATACGCAAGTCAAGAAAAAAACGAACAAAGAAAAACATTAATTAGCAAGGGCACTAGCAAGGGAGTATATTTATTTGAATTCGGGGTTCCAAGATAATTCTCCATTTATGAATCTACTCAAGAACTCGTCTGGAGAATTGGATTCGGTTCTAATTTTTGTATGTTCAAAATCGATGATCCATATATTTTCATGGTTATCTAGCATGAAATTATATCCAGTGATATCGATGTAATCAATACCTTGTTCGCATAGGAATCTTAGGAAGTTTCGGATGATGTCAATAATGTTGGGAGGAACGCCTCTTATGTCTTCCCCATAAATATTAGATAAGTTATCCCCGTTAATTTTTTCTAATGTAAGACACCTATTCTCTCTATCATACGAAATAATTTTTGGAATGTGAATATTAATACTTGTATTTCCGATTAAAGAATAGCAGAGAGTATGAAGAAGATATTCATTCTGGTTGACGTCGTTTTTGGTAAATGTGTTTGTCATTGTTTGACTTCGAGGATATGGAACAAATATGTTTCAATTTTTTTTGATAAAACAAATAAAATTGATGTAAAAACGAACCACGATAATTATGGGTATATACTATGGCATCGTTCGAACCACAAGATCGTAATTATTCGGCGTGGACGTTTACCGACGGCGACGTGGACTCTAATGCGTTTGATCCAACCCGCGATAAAATGTTGGTGGGCGACACCATCCATTCGGGGTCCATCGAACGCACCTCGAAATATCGACACACCAAGTCCATTCCGGGTATACTCGTATATAACGGCAAAACTTACGGACGGCGCACAGGGCGGATGCTGTATAAGTGCGTGCCCAACGACCGACAGTTGCCCGCGTTTCTCGTCCCGTATGCACCAAAGGGGACCGCATTTAATAAATCGAAGACGAACAAGTTTGTGCTCTTTCAGTTGGTCGAATGGACCGGTAAACATCCGCTGGGTATGATCACAAACACGCTCGGGGAAGTGAGCGACCTCTCGGTGTTCTACAGCTACCAGTTGTTCTGTAAGGAGATTCACGTGCCCATCCAGCGGTTCACCAAGGCGGCCAACGTGGCGGCGCGCAACCAGCAAACGAGTTCCGNTTGGGGCAACCATATGGAAGACCGAACGTCACTTGAGTGCATCACGATTGACCCAGAAGGCTCGGTCGATTTTGACGACGCATTGAGTGTGGTCGAGAAGGCAGACGGAGGGCACATTGTCAGCGTATATATTTCCAACGTGGCGGCGTGGCTCGATACACTGGGATTATGGGAGCATTTCACCGACCGCGTGGCGACCATTTATCTCCCAGATTCGAAACGTCCCATGCTGCCTCCAGTGCTGAGTGATAATTTGTGTAGCCTTGTCGCAGGCGAGCGGCGATACGCGGTGGCGATGGACGTTTCGTTGACACCCGAACACACCATTGAGACGGTGGACTTCACGAATTGTGTCATCAACGTGGCGCGCAACTACACGTATGAAGAGAAGGCACTTTTAGCAAAATCTCAGTATCAGGATATTTGCACTATAGCGAAGTCGTTGTGTCAGGACGGCATGTATGTGGACGAAATAAAGGATAGTCATGATGTGGTTGCGTATTATATGATCATGATGAACCATCGTGCCGGAAGAATTCTTATGGAATCGAAATGCGGAATATTTCGCGGTGTGTCAATCGTAGATAGAGAGAAATCCCCTGCTGTTAATCCGATTCCTCAAGAGATTAAGCGCATTGTTTCGTTATGGCGAAACACCAAAGGCGATTACGAAACATCGGAAACACACAAGGGACACGATTTGATTGGGAAAGGATTGGACGTGTATGCCCAAGTAACGTCGCCAATACGGCGCGTGGTGGATTTAGTGAATATTATCGAACTACTCAAGATTATGGGTGTTGCTCCGGAAGTCTCCGGGATGCGCGAGTTCGCAAAAATGTGGACGGAAACCCGCATCCACCACATCAATCAATCCATGAAAAATATCGCGCGGGTTCAGAATGATTGTAAACTGTTGGAGAATTGCTCTCGAAAAAATAGTGCACACGAGTATGTTGGATATGTCATCGAAACAAGTCTGGCGTCGTCGATCCAAATGTCGTCCAACCAAGTATCCTTGTGTAGCCATACCGTCCACCTACCAGAACTCTCTCTTACGACACGTGTAGATACTGAAAAAGAACTGAGATTATATGCGGCACATCGTTTTACACTACATTTGTTTGTGGATGAATCTACCTTGAAACGAAAAGTTCGCCTACAATTTGTTCGTTGAAAAAGATATGTTATTTTTTTCCTAAAAAATGTATTTGACTATAGTATATGAGTTCTGAAAATACAGAGGAAAACGTTGTCGTGTCCGAGGAAGTTAAGGAGGAAGAACCGCTCACTAAGAAACAAAAGAAAAAGGCCAAGGCAGNANGAGGAGGCGGACGCTGCTGCCAAGGCGCAAGAGGAGGCGGACGCTGCTGCCAAGGCGCAAGAGGAGGCGGACGCTGCTGCCAAGGCGCAAGAGGAGGAGGAGGCTGCCGCTGCCGAAAAAAAGAATTTCTGGGAGCAAGCAGAAAAGGAGCAGAAGGAAAGAGAGGATAAGTTGAAAGCGAACCAGTTAAGGGATACCCAACAGCAACAGAATAAGCAACGACAGGTGCGGCCACAGATTCGTATGGGGATGATGTTTAGGTAGATAGATTTGCTTATGTGTATGGATAAAAAATGTGTATTCCAAAATGAACTACACATTTTAGCGTGTTTACTCAGACGTATAATGACTGATTTGTTGCTACATATTTCAGTGTAAGTGCGGGAATTTTCCGTAGTTTTTCTAATAACTCAATCTGTTGCGTGACTTCGGCGGCTCGTTCGAATTCTGCGCACACATTATTGATTTTGAGGAGGGACTTGATGAATTCGCCCAAGAAGATGCCCGATTGGGTCTTGAGGGTTTCCAAGACATCACGACATTCTTTCTCGTCAGAAGCGCGACACCAATCAACCACCGACTGTTGAATATCGAAACACCGCTCGTAGGAGGAACCACTGTCGATGTTGTGTAGGAGTTCGAGGTCGTAGAATTCGTCCAGTATCTTTACGAGGCGCGTTGTCAAGACATTTAGAGGAGCGGACGTCGTGCTTGGAACGTGCAACTTCAAATCGTCAGCAACGACAATATTCGCGAAACAAGCGAACAGACCACATAATTGCGTCGAATCCAATTCGTGGAAGTAGTTACTTTCCACCATGAGGACCGACATTGCCAGCGGATGAACCTCTTGAAACTGACTAGCGATGGTGCCCATCACGTTCAACACACGCCTTCCTTGATGGTTCTTGACGAATCCCGATTGCTCTATTAACTTGGTCACCCGCTCTACGCTAATATCAATGAAGGTTTCCGCGTTCTTCCGGTAATCTTCGGCTTCCAATAAATCTCTCTTATCATTCTCAAGTTCTTCCAAGTATCGGACGTCCTTTGGATAGGATGGGTTGTTGAACTCGATCTGTTTTATTTCGCGCAGTAACAATTTTCGATTTTTATTGGAACTCATTGTCACGAGTGTTTTTTTATTGTGATATTCGCGAAGACCTGCTTCATTGATGCCCGAATTGGCAAACTCGGTCTGTTTTGCGCTTATACCGGCATTAATTTCATCGATTCGCCCCGCGCAAGCTTTGAGTTCGACTTCGATGTCTTTCATCATGAAACTTTGGTTCGCGAATTTACAGAGGCTGTTAGTATTGTCATCGTTCTTTGTCTCTGTCTCTGCACCCAAAAGTGTGAGCCCGAGTGTGAATGAGAATCGAAACTTGGAGACCAGCGCCTGCGGAGCACCCGTGAGCATGTGCTTGAACTCAACCATCGAGTCCATTTCGAAGAGATTGGCACAAAGCCATACTTTGCCCACTTTATCAATACCGCGTCGTCCCGCACGACCTGATATTTGTGTATATTCGTGCGGTTCGAGTAGACGCATATGATGACCGTCGTATTTCGATATTCCCGTATAAATCACCGATGTGGTGGAGAAGTTGATGCCCACCGCAAGAGTCTCCGTAGCAAATAGAAGTCGCAACTTCTTTTGCTCGAATAGCATTTCAATCATTTCGCGGAATACGGCAAGAACTCCCGCGTGGTGGATACCGATACCTTTTTTTAAGAGTCCCATCAACTCGTGATATTCGGGCAGCATCGTGTACTCTTTGTAGTTGGGAAGTTTGGAGATAAGGATTTTTTTACAGTCGTCCTCAATGGTGCTTGGAATCGTTGAGTCGTCTTCGAATAGCGAGAACCCGATTTCCTTCGCGGCAACCTCGGTTTGTTTTTTGGAGAACACGAAGCAGATTGCGGGCAGTCCGTTGTTGTCTTTCAGGTGTCGAATCAAGCCGTTCAGAACGTGTTGCCTGCTCATTCGAGACGTTCGTGCGGAGCGCATGTATTTGGTAACGTCTGCCACTGCCCGATACACCGGTTCCTTGAATACACCACACTCGTCTTTCACTACGATTTCCTTATTCGAATACTCGCGCAGCATTGATTCGTAGTCCGTGCCTTTTGCTCCCTTGATGGTGCTCTTGTGTGTGGTGACCCACAGATAATGTGTAAGAGGAACGACCCGATGGTTTGTTGGTGCGAGATACACGCGTTTGGCAGGTTGCTCAAGGGCAGCGGATTGTTTCGTCTTGACGTCCTCGACCCAATTCGCAAAATATTCGGGTCTGTCAATCGTGGCCGAAAGCATGATGAGCTGCACCTGTGGCGGTAGCATCATTATTGCCTGCTCCCAGACACCGCCTCGCTCGCGGTCGTTGATGTAATGGACTTCATCGAAGACAACGGCGGCCAAATCGTTCTCTATGTCCATCTCGAAGGAGAGCGGAACATTTGCGTTCCCCGTTTCGCGACGCATCTTTCGGTTTGTCAGCGTGTTCGGTAAAATCTCGGTTGTCATGATTAGCACATCCGCCTCTGGATTATCAGTGACATCGCCCGTGATGATTCCGAATGAAATGGACGGATATTTCTTGCGAAGGTCCGATAGTTTGGTATTCGAAAGCGCCTTGATGGGTGCCGTGTAAATGACCTTTTTCCCTTGTTCTACAAAGTGTTGGATGGCGAACTCTGCGGGAAGCGTTTTGCCCGAACCGGTATGCGCGGTAATGAGAATATGCTGTTCGTCTGCGATTGCCTTGAACGCCCATCGTTGGAATCCACTGAGTTCGATTGACGGGTATCTATCGAAATGTTTCTGGTATGTTTCATTTTCGGTGAACGGTTTATTGCACAAGACCACCATCGTTTTTCTTTCTCTCATACTTGTAAAAGATTTTCTAAATCAATTTTAATATTAGACGTGAAGATGGAAGAAGATAGGCATATGGCGCTAATCGTCGAGGGTAAATATCGGTTGGATCAAAAAGTGGGGGAAGGTGCGTTTGGAAAGATATTTTCGGGTATCAACAAGAATACGCAGGAAGAAGTTGCCGTGAAGATAGAGCGATGTTGTGATGGTTCGCCGTTACGCAACGAAGCCCGCATATACGCGGCACTTCGCGGGGTCAAAGGTGTCCCCATGATGCGTTCGTGGGGAACCGAGGGGAAACATAACTATCTCGTTGTTGATTTGCTTGGGGAGACGCTGGAGCAAAGACGGATATCGTCCGGTGGAACGATGGTTTTGACTCGTGTATTGGGTATTGGGAATCAGATGTTAGAGAGAATACGCGACGTCCATCAATGCGGACTGATACATCGCGATGTGAAACCGGCAAATTTTATTTTTGGAAGTCGTTCAAACGAGCGCGACCTGTTATATGTCATTGACTTTGGACTCACGAAAGTATACCGGCAACAACGCAGGCACGTTGCGATGAAGAACGGACGGAGCATGATGGGAACCGCGCGGTTCGCGAGTATACACGTTCATGATGGATTGTCTCCAAGCAGACGCGATGATATAGAGTCGTTGGGCTACATCATCGTCTATTTGTTACTAGGGGAACTCCCGTGGCAACATATCGACGGAGGGAATGACGCCGCGTTGGCGGATATGAAACGCAGTGAGACCATATGGGATGTTTTGACAAATTCGGGCATTACAATAGGCGTGATTAATTTTATCAAGTATGCGCGTGGGTTGGAATACGAAGAAAAACCTAATTACGAGTATCTCTTTGGATTATTGCGCGAATCTATCTAGCAATCGTTTTAAATATTATTATTATATATAATGTACGGGGGTCGAATACGCGCCGACAATAACGGAAATATTTCCGGTGACAATGAGACAGGATGTGCGGACGCAGCATTTTTGAAGGCGTTGGGAATAAAATGGGACGGAGATGGGAATAGACCCGATTTGATTGCTTTATATTCTTCTCCGGAACGTAACGTCATTGGATTTAATAAGTCATTGAATGACGCGATTAATCTTTCCGAGTTATCGGAACAAACATTAATTGCCTTATTGGACCGTACAATCCAAGCCCGAGGTTCTGATGCCAAAAAACACTATTTTAAGGGTAGCGTAGTTCATGATGGACACGCGTATATATATGGGGTGACGAAGTTTTTAGTAGAGCATTATATACCAAGATTACACCCTGGCGAGCGTAAATTTCCTCCGATTAAACCGGGAGAAAGAAAGCATCTTATAAATATATACAAAAACGAATTTATTAATTTATACGAACAAGAGAACGCACCTGTGCACGTACCTCACTCCAACCGTTCCCCAGTAAGAAAACGATGGGACGGAGATAGTCTTGTTGCGAGTGATGAAAGAGTATTTGAATTAGGTTCAATGTTATCAGATGTAACCATTGGCAAATCAAGTAGTGCGAACAGTTCTACTCGCGGTCGTGCTCATAGTCGCGGTCGTGCTCATAGTCGCGGTCGCGGTTCTCGCTCCAAGAGTGAAAGGAAAGGGAAAGGGAATTCTTCGGGTCGTAGTGGTAGTCGCCGCCCTCGCTCCACGAGCAGTAAAGGTAAAGGAAATTCTTCCACTCGTAGACGTGGTCGTTCCAAGGAGAATCCTCGTAAAAAATAGTTTTTATCAAATCACTTAAAGCAGTTAACATACTATGTATTATAATGAGCACGGACACCCAGACGGAACAAGCGCAAGGAACCGAGGAGACGCGGGAACGCGGTTATGTAAAGTGGTTCAACAACCGCGCCGGATACGGTTTTATCACCGCGTCCGAGGGAGCAAGGAAGGACGATGATGTTTTCGTGCATCACACGGCACTTCGCACGAACGACGAGCAGTATAAGTATCTGGTACAGGGTGAGTATGTGGAGTTTGAGTGGGTAGAGACCGCCGGTGAAAGCGACCACCAGTGGCAGGCCGGAAATGTGAAAGGCGTTGACGGTGGCTCCCTCATGTGCGAGACGCGCAATAACACCAAGCAGCAGCACGCTTCATCTGACTCTGCGCGCGAAGGTCGTCCGCGTTCTCAATCGAATAAGAACCGTTATCGCGGCGGTGGACCACGTTCTGGTTCGCGAACGTTCCGGGACGAGGACGGCGTCGAGTGGATGCTTGTGCGACGCAAGGCAGATTAATATCAAATTAATTAACGGTATATAAAAATTGATTTAAAGATTTTTATATACTTCTCTTATACATTATGGAGATGGAGACACAGAATTATCAGAATGAAAAACCGGCGGAAGAAGAGGAAGAGATTGATCCTGTGTTCGAACAATTTGATGGAATCCTTTCGACGTTGACTACATTCAAGAGTCAAATCACGTCGCTGCAGCAGCAAATGCGGGGATTAGAAAAGGTGGTGAAGCGTGAACTGATTACGGCGCGCAAGGCCGCGGAGAAAAAGCGCCAGAAAAAGGCAAACCGCAAACCTTCGGGATTTGCAAAACCGAGTTCGATCTCGAGCGAGTTGTCTCAATTCATGTCGAAGGAGGAAGGGGTTCAGGTTGCACGAACTGAGGTGACCCAATTCATTATTAAGTATATCAAAGAGCACGACCTACAAAATCCTGCAAACCGCAAGATGATTTTGCCTGATGATACACTGAAGAAATTGCTTGATGTCAAGAAGGATGATGAGGTGACCTATTTCAATATACAAAAATTTATGAACCGCCATTTTGTATAAAGAGGGATAATATTAATGAAGCGAATAATTAATATTATTATCAACAAGTAATATAATGTTATCAACAAGTAATATAATACCCGGACGACAGCAAATTCCATCCTTCCAATTAGCAAGCGGAACGACCAACGAACGAGATAACAGTTACAATATATCAAACACTCTAGGAAGCATTTTTTACAACACGGATAC